>Ga0208685_1000068_pt1 | contig 46042 bp, 55 predicted proteins | sample EasRivMeERMLT890_FD_187533 | JGI IMG/M metagenome (GOLD analysis project Ga0208685, IMG submission 187533) | Soil microbial communities from meander-bound floodplain in the East River, Colorado, USA - East River MetaG ERMLT890 (SPAdes) (version 2) | ecosystem: Environmental > Terrestrial > Soil...
AAGGTGCGACGCCAACCCAATTCACATTATCCAGCTCTGTTACGTCAATGTCTATAATACTGGCGGCTATCAGGTAGTTGGTCCGGAACTCGATCTGTCGCTCTTCGACTTTTACCCCCAGCAGGCAGGCAAAGCTGTTCGGAAGCTCGCGACATACAGCAATGGGACACTGGCGGCTGTAATACAGTTCACGCATGACATGATCGAGCTTTCATCGTCGTCATGGCAATTCGGTCCCGATGCTCGCGATCGAGTGATTGCGCAGAACGGAGATCAGACAAATTCTCAACAGCCGATCGGTTCTCAGCGGATGAAGACGAAGTGCCGATTGATCGGGCCGGCGCGCGGAGTCATTACGTTCCACGGCACGATTGCCACGATCATTCCGGCGCCGCCAGGTGAAGATGATTTCTTTTACATGCCGGGTCAATCAGAGCAGTCGGAACTCGCGGCGCCGTCTGGTGGCAATCCGATCTTACTTTGGGACGACGGAATTCAGACCGGCTCGATCATACCAGTTGATGGCATCGCGGAGGTCAATCTGGCCGACAATACCCAATGGGCGGACTTCACCCCGGATGATCTGTGTCCGCCGGGTTCGGACCTGACGTGCTTCGCGATCTTCTGGATTGGGAAGACCCCGGCGACATTGCCGAGCTTCCCGGCGCCGTGGGTTGGGCAGTTCGAATTGTTCTGAGCTTTTAGCCTTGAAAGAATGGCTGATACTGGCAATATTCGGACATGCTCGGACGCGTCTTCGGCGTTTGTATTTTGTTGATCGTGCTTTGCTCATTGGTTGAGCCTTACTTTGAGCACCTTTATTACTTCGGTTTTCCACATCCGACCTCGACCCCGCCGCCATGCAAGCCGAGCGAGGTCAAGGTCATCGTCGGCTTCGTCGGAAGCTTTGTGATCTCGATCGGCTTTATCATTCTACTTACCCGGCTATCGGACTCTCCGACGAATGACGACGAGCCTGAGGAGACTGCTTGAGTTTCTTCGCCTTCTTCAGCCGCGCCAGAGCCGCCTCTTGCGTGAGCGCCAGCGGTTCCTCGCCTTTCTCCCACTGCCACACGGCGCGAGGCGAGACATCCAACAGCACGGCAGCCTCAGCCTGTGTCAGGCCGAGCCGCGCACGCTCTGACTTGAGTTGTGATGCGAAGGTCACTCCGCACCGCCTTTCCCGGAGAGGGCTTGCTTGGCCAATTTCTCTAACGCCTCATCTTGCGAGTTTCCCGGCAGATGGTTCGCCATATATTCCGACAGCAGCCCCTCCAACTCCTGGACCCGCGCTTTGAGTGTTGGTGCTGACGCAATTAGTTCAGCGTTGCAACGTGCCAGCTTCTCAGCTTCGATGCGCTCTGCCTTAGACAACTCGACAGGTTGCCCCGCGGCGGCATTGGCCACCGTAGCGAGAATGTAACCGTCGCCGATAATGGAAAATTCGCCATCGGTGTTGCGTTCGATTGTCCAAGGCATGTTAGTTTTCATGGCTACAGCCTCGCAGAAAGTGCGAACCGATGCAACAACTATTTCGCAGAATCTGCCGATTGTTTGTAAGTGCTTGTAGTCCACTTCATAGTCCACTTGCATTTAAGCCGGTGGGGGCCGGTGGGACTCGCCGTCGCGTATTTTCGAGCATTGGTGCATTTGCTGTCCCGGTGGGGGCCGGTGGGACAGTTCTGACCCGACTACGGATCAGAAGGTTATAGGTTCAACTCCTATTGGGTGCGCCATTTCCTGCAGCAACTTACGCGGACTTCTCACCTCTCCGAAAGACGGCCCGTAGTCCACCTGGTAGTCCACTTTTCCGCAATGGAGTGACTTTTGCCGCGCCAGCGCGCCCAGGCGGGCAGGCCCTTGTGTGGCAGCCATGACATGGCGTCGCCGCCCTGCCAGTTCGCCGGCCGCGCGCCGTAGGTGGTCTCCATCAACGCCGAGGTCTTGTCGCCGATCTCACCCGCGATCTGGACATCGCTGGCGCCGTCGCTACGTCTCTTGGTGACGTAGAAACTACGCACCCCATGTGGAGTCACCTTCGGCAAGCCGAGCGCCTTAGATGCCCGGGGAAGCGCATGGGCGAGGGCGTGGCGATCCAGTGTCCCGATGCCGCCGCGGCCCGGAAAGTAATAGCGGCTGGTCCGATGCCGGGTCCGGAGCCAATAGCGATGGCAGGCGAGCATCTCCCGGAACTCTGGCCCGATGATCACGAACGGATTCACGGGATTCACGCCATTCTTACTGCGGTGGACGGATAGAACGTCGCCGGCGATGTGCCCAGGCTGGCCGGGCTTGGCGTCGGCGCGCATCCTGAGCAGTTCGGAGGTTCGGCCAGCGGTGAACATGGCGAAGAGTAACTGCCAGCCCAAGGCTTCGCTGCGGACGTCATCAAAAAAGTAATCGGCCATGCGATGAATCACGTCGGCCGAGGCTGGCGCTACCTGCCGGGACCTGCGGACGTCGGCATCCCTTCGATACCTGGGGCGACCGGAGCGCACGTAATTGATCTCGAGCTGGCCGGCGGCGACCCCATAACTCAGGACGTTCGAAAAGGTCGTCAACTCGAGGTCGATCGTGCGTTCCCCTGATCCTTTCTTCACGCGCGGCTTTCGCCACTTCGCATACGCGGGCAGGTTCGCCAGTCGGATCGTGGACGCGGCCACTGGTCCGAAGTATTTGACGAGCCAGTCGAGCCGAGCGCGTTCCGGCGCGCAGAATGATTCACTGCGTGGCTCGAGCCTGCGGTTCGGGCAACCCGCGTCTTTGTAGAGATTGGCGAGTTGGAGAAAGGTGCCCGCGTTTAAAGTCCAGGGTTCGCGCGCCCGTTCCTTGAATGCGAATGCGCGCTTCGTGGCCTTGAGCTTGCGCCAGGTCCTTCGGTGATTGATCCATGGCCGAGCCCAGAAGGCCCCTTCGGAGTCGACGTAGACGCCGCCGCCGATGGATTTACGGGTGGGGCTATTTGATACGTTCAACGGCACAAATCAGAACGGCGACACTAATAATCAGCACGCCAAAGCAAAACTGTATCGACGTGTAAATCTGTTGCATGATGTTTTCCGTGCGCCCGGTGCTGTTCACGATGAGTCCCAAGCCGGTGACAATTAAGCCGGTGACAACAAGCGCAATAACAACAGAGCCGACAATGCCCTTAGATACCCTTGCGACTGTTTCGATTTCTCTTTTCGTATTTCGAGCAAGATCAGAAACAATAGGCGGAACAAAATACGGCTTGGGGTCTGGCTTCTCTTTGAGCATGTAAAGTGTGGTTGGTTTGCCACAGTGCGGACAATCAACAACCTGGCCGAGGGTCTTTATATCATCGCTGCCAGTCTGGAAAAATTGCGATCGCTCAAATTCGATGCGTCCGCCGCACTGGCCGCAGTCGGATGTTGCCGTTGTTGCGCCACTCATATGCAGACGATTGTCAGAAAGTTATTCACAATTCACGCTTTCGGATTGCGTTAGTTAAACCTTCTAAGCCTAATCGGCTTAGATGAACCGAGGGCTTCCAAAGGGCACGACTTATTCACATGGACCACCTTTGTCTGACCCGGCAAATCACCATTGGGACAAACTATGAAAAGAGATGCTTTCATCAATCTTTGCTTGCGACTTTATCTTTTAGAGCGTCAAGCCGCGCTTTTGCTTCCGCGAAATCTTTTTCTGCCAAAGAAATCGCGGCGGCGGGATGTTTTAGCCGTATTGCCTCGTTAACAAGGGCCGTTCGTTGTCCGCGGCTTGCTTCCGGGAAAAGCCTCTCGACTAATTCACGGACATCATCATCGGGTTGGAATGTCCAGGTCCGAACGCGCCTTGTCACTTTTTTTGGAGTTTTTTTCATGAGTAGAACACTAATAACCACGGGCTGTTTTACGCTAATTGTCTTACTGGCGCAATCCGTAAAATCCGAAAAGTGTTGACGGTTGTCTTACGTATGTCTTACAACATACGCAATGAAACGGACGACTTGGACGATACAGCCCGCAGATGATGTAAAAAGCCTCGTAGCAAAGGAGATTAATCGGCGGGTCGGACGCAGGGGAAGCAAGAAGGGTGTTCGAACTCAAATCATCAATGAGGCACTTCGCAAGGTCCTATTCTACTTAAACGGCAAACGCGAAGAAAGCAAAGCCGCCTGACCTATGTCCTCACCCATTGCAATCGAATCCGGGATTCCGATGCCTGAAAAGCTCGGCAATCAAAAGTCTGCACTTCGCGTTGCCTTCGAAGCCATGGCGCCGGGGCAGAGCGTGATGATCTCGCGAGCGACCACGCTTCAGACGATTTACGGGACCGCGAAGGCCGCGAAGATCAAAGTCAGCACCCGGCAAATCAACTGCGAGAGCCGCCGCATCTGGAGGGTGTCATGACCGAAGTCCTCACCATCCTCCAGTCCCGCGAATTCCTCTGCGCCTTGGAACACGCGCAACTCAAGGCCGCGAGTCCCTGGCGTGATCGTGACGGCGCCGCGGCTCACTGTTGTTGCTCCGTCAGCGAGATCGACCGGGCGGCGGACGAGGGAGTCATTCCCCGTCATCATCGCGGTAGGACGCCGTTGTTCCGGGTTGATGAATTGGACGACGTGATTTTCCGCGGCGCCTGGAGACCTCGTGAGGAAAAGGAGTCTGCGTGAGACCCATCGAAATCACCGTCCGCAAGTTGAGCCGGAACGTTCGTGCGTCGATGCGCAATTGCGCTTTGAGTTATCGCCTCACGAGAAAGCGTGGCGACGTCGGCTTCATGATCCGCTGGCTTAACCATGCAACAACCTACCGCAGAATCGCTGCGGGATTTTTGGAGGCAGCGTAAATCTATGTGTGAATTCAAATCCGCAATCGTGATGGCCAATGGCGATCTGCTCCACAACCCGTGGACTGATAGTCATGAGGACTTGGTGCGTCTGTTTAAACCCAACGACACGGCAACCACTCGGGATGAGCCTCGCTTTGCCCGCGTCGAATTCAAGCCAGATGAACCCACGGACCTCGCGGATATTTCCAAATACAAACTCAACATCGACGAGCTGCGAAAGCCTGAATGGTTCGATGCCGCAATGGAGGCGAAGACCATCGAGAAACTGAAGCTCATGGTTTCCGGGATGATAATCACGGGCGCAGTCGATTTAATTTGCGGCGGCGTGTTCATCCTCGGTAAAGGCGCGAAAGTGTCTTCGGCAAAAGCCGTGAAAATCGTTGCCATGCTCGCAGATTCCAAGGTCGGCGAGATGTGGGGAAGCTCCAACGTCGGCGAGATGTGGGGAAGTTCCAACGTCGGCGTGATGTGGGGAAGCTCCAAGGTCGGCGTGATGCGGGGAAGTTCCAACGTCGGCGTGATGTGGGGAAGCTCCAAGGTCGGCGTGATGCGGGAAAGCTCCAACGTCGGCGAGATGTGGGGAAGCTCCAACGTCGGCGAGATGCGGGAAAGCTCCAAGGTCGGCGTGATGCGGGAAAGCTCCAACGTCGGCGAGATGTGGGGAAGCTCCAACGTCGGCGTGATGCGGGAAAGCTCCAACGTCGGCGAGATGTGGGGAAGCTCCAACGTCGGCGAGATGCGGGAAAGCTCCAAGGTCGGCGAGATGTGGGAAAGCTCCAAGGTCGGCGAGATGCGGGGAAGCTCCAAGGTCGGCGAGATGCGGGGAAGCTCCAAGGTCGGCGAGATGCGGGACAGCTCCAAGGTCGGCGTGATGCGGGACAGCTCCAAGGTCGGCGAGATGCGGGGAAGCTCCAAGGTCGACAAAGGCACGGACGAAAAACCTAAGGCATGAAAACCCTCGTCACCCTACTCGCAGTTGCATTCCTCACCGCGATCATCTGGCTCGCGATTCACGGCCTCTGGCCTGTCGTCGCTGGCGTCGGAGTCCTTGCCGCGATTCACATCATCGCGATCTGCAAAGTCGCTGCTCGCAAGATGCCGACGCCGGCAGGTTGGACGACGGAAGATCGGAAGAAGCGCAGAGAGATTCTTTGCGGGTCGGCGTTGGTGCTGTTGCTGTCGGCGACGATCGCGCATGGGCAGCCGACGAACCAGTCAGTCGCAATCGGCGGACCAGCGAACATCATAGCCATCTCTCATCATCTTGCTGGGACAAACTATGGTTGGCCTCTCGGTGTCCCCGATCTGCGCGCGGAGCTCTCCACATCGATCGAAACCAATGCCTTTGCGTTTGGCGAGGCGATCGCCTTTATCCCGGCGACTTACATCTATGGGGATCAGCGTCCGACATATTATCCCAAAACCCGCGAGTTCAGTTACTGCGCCAACGTCATATCGAATTACGTCCTAACTCTGACGTTCAGGAGTCAAACCAATCGCATCGTTATCGATTCCCGGAAGCTCGGAACCATTGAAGCCAAAGTCGTGGAGACCGTCACGCTGGCAACCAACCGTGCCGAAGTTCGGACGTTCACACCGGAGAAACCATGAAAATAAAAATCCTGTCATCGTTGGTATTCGTCATTCTGGCGCTGGTTGGTTGTTCACACGAGCCCGAGCCCGCACACATAGAAATAAAATACACCGCACCGCCGCCGGGATTCTCCATTGTCTGCGACACCAACGGACATTTCAGCTACTCCAAGCTACTCGGCGATTCGAAGTTCATCTTTGGCGAGCATTGGGACGACGACGTGTTCGCAACCCGGGAACAAGCACTTGAGAAAGCTTGGCGTCACTATCGGGTCACCCGTATCTCGGGTCTGCCGAAGTCCACTAATAATTTCGTCTGGGACGACTGCGACAAATGACCTCAACACTTTCATTGCGGGGTAGAGCAGCAGTAGTTCGCCAGCCTCATAAGCTGGAGGTCGGTTGTGCAACTCAACCTCCCGCAACCATTCTCGAATCGCGGTGCGCCTGGTGTGACAAGGAAAATGGCGTCAAACCGCAGCCGCATCACACGCACACGATCTGCCCGCGCCACAAGGCCATGATGTTGGTGAGGGCGACGGAAATTAACACAGTCAAGTGATACACAAACTATGGAAATTGAACTCTACTCAAAGATGCAGAACCCCATCGATGCAATTGATAAGATGGGGGAATTCTTCGCGCGTTCTGGCCTCTTTGGCTGCGACAACGTGTGCGCCGGAAAGGTGCTGGCAACCATCTGCATGTCCGAACGGAAGTCGCCTGTTGATCTGCTCCGCACCTATGACATTGTCGAAGGGAAGCTGCGAAAAAAAGCCATGGCAGCATTCGCCGAATTTCGGGCCAAGGGCGGCAAAGTCAAATGGCTGAAGACCGGTGACGATGGCATCGAGGCCAGCGCGGTGTTCAGCTTCGAGGGTCAAGAGGTGCCGCTTACCTTCACAATTGCACAGGCGCAGAAGGCTGGGTTGGTGAAGGCCAAATCTGGATGGGAAAAAAGTCCAGGCAACATGCTGCGCGCCCGGCTGATCTCCAATGCGCTCGGCATGCTCTGTCCTGAACTTTTCGCCGGTGAAGATTACAGCGAGGAACCCGATCGTCCGGCGCCGGCGATCAACATGGCCGCGATTCCAGTTGAAGTGATTTCTGAACGCCAGTCGGCACAACCGATAACCGCGACCGACAACGCGGGGACGGCCGCGGCTGGCGCTCAGATTGTGGTTGAAGCCGGTCCCACGCAATCGGCTCCACCGGTGCCGCAGTCCGCTCCAACCTCCGGCGGCGCGTCTGCCGCAACTGCGGCACCTTCCTTTCCCGCCGGCCCGGCCTACGAGACACCGAAGAATGCCACCAAGCTGGCGCCGCAGATGGTTGAACAGGTCAAGGCCGTGATCGGCGACCACATGACATCAGCCTTCAAGTGGATGGTCGCCAACGGATATCTGACTCAGGATCAGGGTCTCGATTGTCTGACGGAGTCCAGGGCGAAACGGATCCTGAAAAACGCTGAATCATTCATTCGAGCATTGGAGACAGTGAAGTGAGCGCCCTTGTCGTCAGTCATATCGCCGACGTGACTATCAGTGTCGGTGACGACGCGGTTGCCAAGCGCGGGGCGGCGATCGATGAGGCCCGTGAAATCACCGTTGTCGAGGATGACTTCGCGCAGGGTCTCGCCGTTGATGCTCTCAAACAACTCAACTCACTCACGAAATCCGTTGAGCAGTCGCGCACGCAGATTAAGGCTCCGGTGCTGGAGCTCGGACGCAAGATCGATTCCACCGCGAAAGAATTCTCGACGCCGATGGAAATCGAAATCCGAAGGCTCAACGGTCTGGTAACCGCGTATCAGTCCGCGCAACGAAAGAAGTCTGAAGAAATCGAGCGAGCGCGCCAGGCCGAGCTGCGGCGCGTGGAAGACGAGCGGCGTAAAGCCGAGGCTGCCGCCGAAAAAGCCGAACGCGAACGAATGGCGGCGCAAGAGCAAGCCGAGGGCTCATTCATTCCCGATGAGGCGTCCAAAGCTCAGGAGGATGCCGCCAAAGCTGCGGCACAGGCCGAGGCCTCGCGGATCGAACAGGAGCGGCTCAAGCAGGAGCAAATAAAGCTTCAGAGCCAGGTTGCACGAACGCCGGAAAAGGTTTCCGGACTCGTCGTCAAAGAAGTCTGGAAGTTCGAGGTCATCGATTTTCGGCAACTCGCAATAAATCATCCGGGCTTTGTCAGAATGGAAGTCAATGCATCGGCGGTTAACGAGGCGATTCGCGGCGGCATGCGGGACTGCTCCGGAATTCGCATCTACAGCGAGACTCAAACCCAGGTGAGGACCTAATGCCCAATACTTTCGACCAATCAAAATACGAGGACGCCGCCCGCGAGCGGCTTGCCGTCAAGCTGCGGCCGTCGTCGCTGCCGTTCCTCTCGCAATGCCCGTGCTGGGTCAGTGATGAATCACACGGCGGCGACTGGAGGGATTCCGGCAACCTGAGGCATCACGTGCTGTCTTCGATGCTGGATAAACGGCACGGCAATCAGGCCGAGGATTTGCAAATGCTGCCTGAAGAGGAACGCGATGGCGTTCAATGGGCGGCTGACTACATCGATGTCCATGCGCCCGGGCTCGATCATCAATTGCATTGCGAGCGCAGGCTCAAGCTGCTGGACGATAACTTCAACGTCGTCATGGAAGGCACGCCAGACGTTGTCTGCGGGCCTGAACTCTTCGACCTGAAATGGCGGCAACGGGATTACGGGGCACAGATGGCTGCCTACGCGGAGATGATGTTCCAGGAGAACGAATGGCCAGAGGTTCGTGTTCATCTTCTATTCGCGGAATCCAAGCGCGCTGTCACATTTGTTTTCACCCGCGCGGAAGCTATTGCGCTGATCAACTCGATCATTGCCAAGGTGAACGCTCCGGACCGTCAACCCACGCCTTGCGATTACTGCGGCTGGTGCGCGCGCCGTCTGACCTGCCCGGCGTTGCTCGAGCGCGTCAACACGGTTGCGGTGAATCGTGAGGACTGGAAGCTCGAGGGTTATCACGCCAGCGAGATCACCTCCGGGCAGCAAATGGGCAAGGCGCTTAAACTCGCCCGTCAGATCAAAGACTGGTGTGAGGGCGTCGAGCATCATGCCAAGGAAATGGCGGCCAAACAGGGCATGATTCCCGAGGGCTTCAAGATTCAAACCCGACAGGGCAACCGATACATCCCGGACGTCACGCAGGCCTATGCGCGCGCTGGCCTGCCCCAGGAAGAGTTTCTCAAAGCCTGCGAAGTCAAGTTCTCCAGCCTGGTCGAAGCCACGGCGGGCCTGCATGGGATAAAGAAGGCCCAGGCCGAGCGCACGGTTGAGGAGAAGCTCGGCGACGCGATTCAACGCAAATCTTCATCCGTCAGTTTGGTCGTGAACAAAAGTGAATGAAAAACCCCGGCACTGCGAAGTCTGTTTCCGCGACGGCAGCATCAGTTATTCAACCCGGCTGCGCGCGTGGACGTGCTTGCGATGCCATTTCGAGGAACCTATGCCTATCTTCAATGACGCAGAGAACAAGCAGCCGAACGTAATCGTCCCTGATGGCGATTACATTTTTAAAGTCATCGGCTTCGCGACGGCGATCAGCAAGGGCGCGAAGACCGCGGGCTCCGATGTCTTCGATCTCACGCTCGAAATCGAGAACGCACCTGGCACCACGGTTTGGGAAAGTCTGATCGATCACGAGTCCACGGGCTGGAAACTCGACTGCTTCATCAAATCCGCTGGCGTTCAGCTCGACAAAGGCGAGGGCTACAGCTTCATGAAGAGCGAGGCCGCGCAGAAAAAATGGCGCTGGATAAATCCTTTTGGCCTGCGCGGCTGGTGCCGGATCACGAGCGAGGAATATACGGGCGCGCGTGACGGCAAGAAGCACACGAAGAACCGCGTGGCGATTTTCTACACGGACAAGCCGAAGCTCTCCCAGGTTGAGATCGAAGAAGAGAATATCCCGTTCGCATGATCGCCCCGACTCCAGTCCTGCTCAAGCGTTACGCCGAGGAACCTGCGGCAATGTTCGAGATGACCGACGAACAGCATCGCACGCTTGCCGACTTGCTGCACAGCTTGAAAGGCATGGTCATCGTCTCAGGTTACCACTCCCCGCTTTACGACGAACTGTATTCCGACTGGCGATACGAGGAGCGGCGAGCTTTAGCCGACGGCGCCCGTGAGCACACCGAAGTCCTCTGGTTCTCGCCTAATGTGCCGCCGAAGCAATACGCACTTTTCGAAAGGGAGAAACGATGACCGCCATCGAACTTATCAACCAAGCCCGTCGCGATACAGCGGACGCCAATCAACTGCTGATGTCGCCGAACGTGGAGACCTGGGACGATATTCACCCTCTGGTGTTGAAGACGCGCGACAAGCTTCAATCGGCTTTGTGTGCGATTCAACAGCTCGAACGCATTGCCGCCGGTGTGCAGGTTCCAAAGCTCGGAGAATAAATGCCGACCATACGCGACATCAGTGGACAACGTTTCGGCTGTCTCACAGCGGTCCGCATCGCGTGGCATCGCGATCACCGCGTTGCGTGGGAGTGCCGTTGTAGTTGTGGCGCTACTGTAATTCGACGCGGCGACAATCTGATTGCCGTTGAGCATTGCGCCGCCTGCCGTCCGGCCGACAGGCTGAAAACCCATATCCGTCTCAAGCAAGGCGACAGGGGGGGGCTTCATACCAAATACGGCAACCAAACACTTGCCCGCCGTTCGCTGAGCGAGGTCGCCGCAATCCTCGGTTGTTCCCGTCAAGCCGTGCAGCAAGTCGAGCGCACGGCATTGCACAAACTCAGGCTGGCACTGTTGCCGGTGGTAAAGGAACTCAATCCTCAACTCCATGATGAACTATGCAAGTCCGTGATTTAATTAAAGAACTGGAGCGGTTCGATCCGCATGACACGGTAAGATTTGATATTGCGCCCTATAGGTGCCCTGAGTGCGGCGAGAAGTCCTATGCGGCTCACAGCGCTGGTGAGATTGGCCGCGTCGACCGGGTGCAAGGCGACGTCGTGATTGCATCATGATCTACACCCCGCATCCATATCAACACGATTACCTTGACGCCATCCGCGAGGGTTGGAAGTCCTTTCGCAAGCAACTCGTCGTCTCCCCGACGGGCTCCGGTAAGACCTGCATGTTTTCATGGATCACTGGAGAATTCGTGGCGACTGGTATTTGCGTTCTCATCCTGGTCGATCAGGATGAGTTGGTATGGCAGACCATCGAAAAGCTCAAGGAAGTTGTCGACCTCGTTGGCGAGCCTGAGAAGGCCAAATGGCGGGCGAACAAGGATGCGCGGGTCGTCGTCGCCACGGTGCAGAGCATGGCGCGCCGACTGGCTCAATGGCCGGCGGATGCCTTCGGCCTGGTCATCGCCGACGAGGCAGACAAATCCATCGCGCCGCAGTGGCAATCCGTCCTGAATCACTTCGATTCTCACGCGCTGGTCTGCGGATTCACTGCGACCCCGAAGAGGTCTGATGCCCGCAACCTCGGTATCTATTACGACAACCTGATCGAGAAAGAGAATTTGTTCAGCCTGATCGACAAAGGATTCTTATCGCCGATCAAGGTCGCCATGATGCCGATTAAGATCGATCTCTCCGGCTTTGGGTCCGGCAAGGATTACACCGATGACGAAGCCGATGCGGTCATCACGCCGCATCTTGAGGAGATCGCCAAGGCCATTCAGAAGCATGCTTCCTTCCGTCGCACACTCGTCTTTCTGCCGCTGATAAAGACCTGCCAGAAGTTCAGCGAGATCGCCCGCGCGCTGGGGCTCTCGTCTGAATACATTTACGGCGACGACCCGGACCGCGACGACAAGCTGAAGCGTTTCCGCGCCTGGGAATTTGATGTTCTCGCTAACTCGATGCTGCTGACCCGTGGCGTCGATATTCCTGAAATCGATTGCATTGTTCCCTGCAGGGTAACAAGGAGTGTAACTCTTTTTTTTCAGATTTGTGGCAGAGGCACCAGGTTGGCTGAAGGCAAGTCGGAGTGCCTCATCCTTGATTTTCTCTACCAGGCCCAGAGCAAGCTAGTGTGTCGGCCCGCGCATCTCATCTCAAAGACTGACGAAGAGGCCAAGTCTATCACGAAGCTGTCAGAGGAGAAAGCTTTCGCGGTGCCTGGCGACGTCGCGATGTCGCTGCCCATGGATTTGCAGGCGCTAGCCTCTGACGTCACGCATCAACGCGAGGAAGCCCTGCGCAAAAAGCTCGACGCCCAGAAGAACAAAAAAGCAAAGGTCATCAGCGCCGAACAATTCGCGATGGAACACGGGTCCCTGGCACTGGCGGAATACGAGCCCGTGATGAAATGGGAGTCGGATAAAATGTCCGACAAACAGGCCAAGTATTTACAACGCACAGGCATCGATCTCGACACCGTGAAGGGCAAGGGCCATGCATCGAAGTTGCTCGACATCGTCTTCAAGGAAATGCCGTTGAGGTTGGCGAGCCCGGCAACCGTGGCATCGATGCAACGGTCATCGTTCACCCGAGCCGTAGCGGAGTCCGTCGGCATCACGAGTTTCGATCACGTCACGCAGAAGCAGGCCGGGGAATACTTCAGGGCGTTGAAAGGAAGCAAGGAGCAGTTGGTATGAATCAGATCGATCTTGGCACGGTAAAGATTCCCGTCGCTGAATTCGCCGGGCAGGGCAATGCGATCCTCGGCATCCGCGACAGCGGGAAATCCTACACGGCGACCTATTGCGCGGAGCGATTACTGGACGCCGGTATCCCGTTCGTCGCCTTCGATCCGATCGGAGTCTGGCGTTACCTGAAGGTGCCGGGCAAAGGTAAGGGTTACAAGATCGTCGTCGCCGGTGAGAATGCCGACCTGCCGCTGACACCCGACAGTGCCGCAGAGATCGTCCGCTCCGCAATGCGCGAGAATATCCCACTGGTGCTCGATCTTTATTCAATGAAGCTGAGTAAGGCCGACTGGAAAAAGATCGTTGAAACCTCGCTTCGGCTTCTCCTCTATGAAAATAAACAGTGCGGCCTGCGTCACGTATTTATTGAAGAGGCTGCGGAATTCTGCCCGCAGCGTGTCGGACCCGACCAAGGCCGCGTCTACGCCGAGATCGAAAAGCTGGCACGCATGGGCGGCAACGCGAGTCTCGGCTACACGCTGATCAATCAGCGCGGCGAAGAGGTCAACAAGGCTGTGTTGGAATTGTGCGACTGCCTTTTCCTGCATCGGCAGAAAGGTCGTAACTCACTGACCGCACTCGGCAAATGGCTGGACTTCGCTGATGCCACCAAGAGCAAAGAGGTGATTAAAAGCCTGCCGATGCTGCCTCAGGGCAAGCTCTGGGTCTGGTCGCAGGGCTCCGATGAACCTCGCGAGGCCACTGTGCCGGAAAAGAACAGCCTCCATCCAGACCGCAGGCATCCCGAGAAAGCTAAGGGCGCCGTTGCGCTCGACGTGACTGCCTTCGTTGAGAAGATGAAGGGCTCACTCGACAGGCATATTGCAATCGCGAAAGAGAATGACCCCGCGTTGCTGAAGAAGCGCATCAACGAACTCGAACGACAGTTGAAGTCACAGACACCGACCATCCAATTCAAAGAGGTTTCGATTCTAACGGTCGATGACCGGCAGTTGATAAATGAGGCCGTGCGTTTGTGTGAAGATGCTCGGAATGCCTGCGGACTTGAATTGGACAATGTGTGCAGAATAGGCGTTGAGTTGATGAGGATTAAAGAAAAGATTCCGGCACCGCTCCAACAGCCGCGGCAGGTTATGGGTTCCACTTCGTTTCCCGAGGTTGACCGCGCGACGGCCGTCCGCCGACGGGTGCCGGAGTCTTCCAATGGCGATTCATCGCTGGGCCGCTGCGAGCGCGCGATCTTGACCGCGCTGGCGCAATACCCCGACGGTCGCACGACTACCCAAGTCGCAATACTGACCGGCTATTCGGTCGGTAGCGGCGGGTTTAATAACTCACTCAGCAAGTTACGGAGTGCCGGTTTTATCACTCGCGGGCAGGTCGTGCAGATCAGTGACAGCGGGCTGACGGCGCTGGGAGCGTTCGAGCCGTTGCCGACTGGTAAAGAGCTCGCCTTGCATTGGCTGAACAGATTAGCCAAATGCGAGTCAGCGATCCTCGGCGCGCTGATTGAAGTGCACCCGCACGGCTTGACCTCTGAAGCAGTTGCCGAGCGCACGGGTTACCATGCATCCAGTGGCGGCTTCAATAATTCACTATCGCGCCTTCGCACACTGGAACTGATTACGCGCGGCCAGCCGATGAAAGCTTCAGAGGACTTCTTCCAATGAACACCAACAACCCTAATCCTGCGGTGATGCCGTTGAGTGAGGAGAAGTTGCTTGAAGCGTATAGGCTCGCGTTGGCAGCCAACGGCGGAGACGAGTTCTGGAAAATATCGTTGTGCGGCTGTGACTATGAAACCAATCAGGTGCCGTGTAGATACTGCGCGATCCACGTAGGCTTGACGAAGCTCAAGCAGGCACTCGACCGGGAGCGTGAGTTGCGACAGGAGGCGGAAGGAGCAAACAAAGTCGCCAACGCGATCATAGGAGATCAGGCGAACAAGAACGATGAGTTGGTTCGTTCTCTCAACCAACAACTCCACTCCGCGCAGCTATCAGCGGAGGGGATGAAGACGGTGTTGGAGTCGCTTCTTAAAAAGTTGGAAATAGTTCACGCCAATCCGGCGTATCAAGCCGTTTGGATTCTAAGCCAAAATCATTCCGGCCCTTACACCGGGCCTTCTTATGACGAAGAAATGATGAACGCGCACGAAGCCCTCTCCTCCACCCCCGCACCGGATCAGTTCGTGGAAAAGGTTGGAAGATGCACGTGTGAAATTTCAAGGGGGGTAACCAATCTTTGGTTTTGGGAAGTGTTTCCACTGAAGGGTGGTGGCCACACCTCGTTCGGACTTCACCGTTGCGATAACTGCGGGAAAGTCTCCGGGTTTCCTGATTCCAATTTGGACATTGCCCTTGAGTGCGGAACCGAAGAGGCCAAAGCAGCCCTCGCCGCGCAGTTGAACATAAAGGAGGAAGAGAAATGTTCAGCCTAAAGGAAAAGCAGTTCATCGCGGCTGAACTGGAAAAGATACTTCTATCTTTGCACCATCCAGAAATGCCGACTCTGAACCCGTCATTTAGCCTTCACGTTGACGGCAAAGAACCGTGGAGTTGGGCCGACATTAAACCCAACTGGACTTTCAATGACGCGAACCCGCCCGCCGTGAATCCGTTCAACGAAGCGGCGCGAGATATTTTGAAGGGGAAAGCATGAGTAAAGCGTTTTGTCTTCCGGATATGTCAGGCGTTCTTTACAGGACGGGGCTTGAGAATCGTGATTACGACGAAGCGATCGAGGCTATGCGAGACGCAAAGAAGCAACGCGGCAAAGAAGGTTTCGGCTGCACGATCTGTCACGATACTGGCCACACAGCTGAACAATGTCACCATAACCCGCTTGTGATGGCCAGACGCGCTGTTCAATCAACGCGCACATGGCGGTGTTTCCATTGCGGGGAAGTCTTCACTGATCCGGTTAAGGCGGAGGAGCATTTTGGGTTTAGTAGAGCCGGAAGCAAACCCAAGTGTTTTAATAACCGTCCAAAGAAGAGGAGGATGAATCATGTTCGCAATAATGCTTAGAGTTGGTAGATGGAAACTGACCACCAAGGGATTATTCAGGTGGCGGCAACACAGGTCGCGAGGCCCAAAGAAAAACGCTCAGGGAGGAACGGATAAATCACTGACAGGTTCATCCATGGGAGCATGGTTCGATTGGGATCCCATTAGCAAAGGCGATTATCCCTTAGCGACACGTAACAAACTATGACATAATAGCGGGATGAAATATCTACTTCAATACTCTGGCGGAGTTTGCAGCGCATGGGCTGGCGTCCGCGCTATTGAGCAATACGGCGTTGAAAACGTTGATTGGCTCTTTGCTGACGTTCTCATGGAAGACAAAGACCTGCACCGATTCAATGGCGATATTGAGCGCGTGCTTGGCGTCAAAATCACGCGGCTCTGCGAGGGGCGTAATCCGTGGCAGGTATTCCGAGACGAGCACATGATTGGCAATTCGCGGGCGGATATGTGCTCTCGAATCCTAAAGCGGGAGCTTCTCAGAAAGCACATTTTCGGCAACTACATGCCTCTGGATTCCACCATTCTATTCGGTATGGATTTCAGCGAAGCGAACCGGCTGGAAAACATGGCTGGCATCTATGCTCCGTTTGCTGTGGCCGCGCCGATGTTGGCCGCGCCGTTGTGGGACAAGTGCAAGATGCAGTCGGAAATCAAATCCCGGTTCGGGATTGAGCCGCCTCAACTCTACAAGGAGGGATTCCCGCACAACAACTGTGGAGGGTTCTGCGTTAAGGCAGGCCAGGCGCATTTCGCGCACCTGCTGAAAGTGCGCCCGGAAACCTACGCCTACCACGAAGCCGAAGAACAGGCGATGCGTGAGTTTTTAGGCAAAGACGTTGCGATACTACGCGACCGGCGGGGCGGGACGGTCAAGCCGCTTACGCTGCTGGCGTTTCGCGACCGCGTAGCAACTGGCGAGTTTGATAAAAACGAATGGGGCGGATGCGGCTGTGCAACATCTTGAATCTATGAACGATTTACCATTGAACAAATACCCTGATGAACCACACCCAAACGATCAATTTGCTTGGAAAGCGTGGTGGGTTAAAAAGTGTTTCCAGCCAAAGCAACCACTAACGCAAGGTGCGCTCAGGTGGATTCATGATTGCTGGCAAAACACAATGGCAAGGTGGAATATCGCACCATGAAAACCAACAAATCACGATTCTTCAAGCTGCTTCGGAAAGCAAGTCGCCCGTCCGGCCAGCCATCAACTCAAACATCGAAGAAGTCTCGCCGACGTAGCGGTTCGAGTAGCGGAAAGCGAACTCGTTCACGTAAGCCTGCAAATACTTCGGACTGACATGATGATGCGTGCCGTCAATAGACCGTTTCAGTTGCGACCAGAAACCTTCAATGGTGTTGGTGTGACACCGGGCGCGAACGTATTCCTTGCGGGCATGGTTGACGGCTTCGTGACTGAATCCAAGCGGCTTGACGTAGTTGTAGTGATGCGCTTCGTCAGTGTGGATCGTCGCGCCCGGTTCAACCGTCTCGCGGATATGGGCAATGACGTTGGCGGTATTGACCGCGCCAACAACCTTCGCTTGGACACCGCCCCGTCGATTCGCCACGCCAACCACGGCAGTCTTGCCAGCCGCGCCACGGCCACGCTTGCCGGGCCGTTTTCCGCCAACGTAGGTTTCGTCCGCTTCACAGACGCCAGCGAACTTAACAGGCCCGTCCTCCATCAGCTTGCGGATTTCATGAGCCATGCGCCACGCGGTCTTGTAAGTCACGCCAAGCTGCCTTTGCAGTTCAGTAGCGGCCACTCCGTTGCGGCTGGTGGACATGAGGAAAATGGCAAAGAACCACGACACCAGCGAAGTCGTGGACTTGTGAAAGATCGTGCCAGCCGTTGGGTAAACCTGAAAGCCGCACCACGAACAGGAATAGGAGCGGCGTTTCTCAATTGCATAAAAGCAATCCTTCTTCCCGCACTCATCGCACTTGCCGCCGTTCGGCCAGCGCGTAGCAAACAAAAAGTCCAAGCAAGCCCTGTTATCGGGGAACTGGTGTTGGAAGTCCTTTAACGTGTAACTCATGCAAAAACTGTATCAAAATGATTACCTGTCGTCAAGGGATAATCGCGCAAACCAACTGTATCGCTTCATCGTCGGGCCGAACTGCAAACGCTGTCAAGAGATGGCGAAGAACGCCGCAACTCCAGACGGCACCCACCACCCCCACGCCGACGACCTGTGCGCCACTTGCTCTCACCCCGCGCATCATCATGTGCCTGTCTGCTACGCCAAGGGGTGCAGGTGTGAACGGTTTGAAGCCATAAAATGATCTCCCCATCCCAATTCGAAGCCATGCAGGCCCGATGCAACGCGAATCGCCAGACGAGCGAAGGCGACCAGGAACTGGCACGCGAAGCTCGCCAGCCTGAGGTGAAGTTGCATGAGAAGATCATCGCGCATTGCGAGTCTCAATGGCCGCGCTGGAAGTTCATTCACGCGCGCACGGATCGACGTTCGACTATTGCCGTCGGCTGTCAGGACTTCACGATCTTCATGCCCGGCGGAGTGCTCTGTGTGGAATGCAAAAAGGTCGGTGCAGAAAGAAAGGACAATCCCAGTGAATTGTAAGTGCGGTAAAATAATGAACTCGAAATCCGATCGACTTCAACGCGGGTGGAAGCGGTTGGAGGAAGATGTTGTGTGCCCTGACTGTTGGGCATCCGGTTTTGTTTTGAGGAGCATCACATTCCCGATTGTTGGCCCGCTCGATTCCAGTGATTGGCCAGCCTTACGCGATGCGCTGGCTAAGGCCTGGGGTGATTCCACGCGGCTCGCGAATTGGTTGATGACCGAGCAATCCAAGTCCGATCGCGTGCGCCTGCCGACAGATGAAAAACTATGGAAGGCACCAAACCCGTATCAATATCCGCACGCCAGAAATGTTTGCCCGACGATGGCGAGCCAATCCGTCGTGGCTCTCTGCAATCAGGTCCAGCGGAAATATAACGCAATGCGGATTGAGGTTGTGTGGCGCGGCTCAGCATCACTGCCGAGCTTTCGTTATCCAGTTCCATATCCACTCCCGGCGCAATCATGGTCCGCTCGTTGGCTGTCGGAGACTGAGAAGGTTCCGGTTATCAGCGTCCCTATTTCCGGGACACGCTTTGACTTGCGATTGCGTGGCAGCGCTGAATTTTCGCGGCAACTAAAAGCTTTCGACGCGCTGACTACCGGAAAAGCTGTGAAATGTGAGATGGCCATTTACCGAAAGAGCGTGAGTGAATCGCGCCATCGTAACGGAGACGGCCCGCATTCCTGTGTCATGGTTAAGCTGGTCATGTGGTTGCCCGCTGAAACAAAAAAGAGTGGCGATAAGGTTTTGGTATTGCGGCGCCCAGCAGATTCTTTTTGGCGTGCTGAAATACCCAATCGCGATCCCTGGCTGCTTCACTGCGACCATCTTAAGTCATGGATTATCGGGCACGAAAAGCGACTGCAACGCTTTGGAGATGACACGAAATTTGAAAAGCGTTGGCCCGCAACGATTCGAGAGAACATGAATACCCGGCGTGAAGAGGTTGTGCGGCGTCAACACAATCGGCTCGATTCGTTTTCACACAACGCGACGAAGATGCTGGCGGCATTTGCCAGTAGGCAGGGCGTAGCCAAAGTGGTTTATGAAAATATTGACGGCGGGTATCTGCCGTCTTTCCCGTGGTTCAAATTATGCGAATTACTGAAATATAAACTTTGCGAGCGCGGCATTGCGCTCGAAATCATCGAAGGCGCTCGCGAATGATGAGCGACAACAATTTACGGCCACCGATAGGCCGAGCGCGATCCGGCCCCACATGCTTGCCGTGTGGAGGCTCTCGCGAAACGCTGATAAAGCAGCGGGGATATAGGCACTTGTGCCGCAGCCCCCGCAGTCACCAAGCAGAACTGTGGAGACTTCGGGGGTTAGTTTTTTCGCAGCGGTTGCTTTGGTCGGCGCCCGCAGTCACCAAGCAGAACTGTGAGCGCAGCATAAAAAGTAAACAACGAACTCATGAGGTGAAAACGACGACGAGCTGAACCACGGACGGTTGAACCATTACAAGTGCCCTTAATCGACGACAATTTAATTGATTCACTTCGAAGTGCGGACGGCAAGTTCTCGCACTTCGCCCTGTTTTTGCTCGGGGTCATTCCCAGCAATCACGGCCCTGAGCTGCCTGATGAGAGCCAGTGGCGGCCGAAGTTGAATCCGAAGATTTCAACGCGGCATCTGATTGCGATCAAGGCGCAGGTCAGGTGGATGAAGAGGGGAACAAAGAAAGCCGTTACGAGAATTCCCGTAACGCGAATTAGGCCCGCCCTCAAAGCCCTTCGCCGTCTGCGCCGAAAAATCAACACCAAATTCAAAGCCATTCTCGCCATGGTGGATAAGGAGATTGCCTCGTGTGGATAATCCCAAAGCCATTACAGCAGTTGAGTGGTGTTTTGGCTACGGAGGGAATCATCTCGGACTCCGCAGAGTTCTGCCAGGCCTGCGCGTCATCGCTGCTTGTGAGATCGAAGGTTACGCAGTCGCGAATCTGGTCTCAAAAATTGAAGGCGGGCGGCTTTGTGAATTTCCTGTTTGGTCGGACGTTAAAACCTTCCCATGCGAACTCTTTCGAGACCTGGTTGATATCTTTATCGCGAGCTATCCTTGCCAGCCGTTCAGTTCTGCCGGCAGACGAGGCGGTGCCGACGACCCGCGACATCTGTGGCCCTTTGTGCGGCGGGCAATTGAGATTATTCGACCCCGATACGTCTTCCTTGAAAATGTGGAAGGCCACGTCAGCCTCGGACTGCGTGAAGTCCTTACCGAATTGGCTTTGCTCGGATACCGAGTGGAGAACAGCCGTGGCGAACCAACGTGGGGAATATTCTCGGCGGCTGAAGTTGGTGCGCCCCAGAATCGCAAAAGGGTCTTCATCGTCGCCAAAAGACAGGATGCAGAAGGATGCCTGGACGACGCCTTGCGCGAACTGGCTGAACGGTTCAACTCGGGAAGATTTCTGGCCGTCGCTGGTGGAGCAGGTGAATTGGCCGACTCCGGACCTGGCGCCGATGGCACCGAACACCGGCAGCAACAAGGTCAACACCCCGAAGAGCTTCAAGGATGCACTGGACTGGAGAACGCCGGGAGCGATGAGCGAGAATCAGGCCCGAGGGCTCGGCTCTCATCCAGACAAACGGAAGGAGCAGGGTCGACAGATCAACCTCACAGATCAGATGGTGCAGTTCGGGAATTGGAAGACCCCGAAAGCCGACGAGCGGGGGCAGTATCAACGCGACCGCGGCACGAGGGGTCTGGAACGTCCGAACCTGACGGGTCAGGCGAAGGAGTTGGCCAGGCCAACTCCTCGATCGAGCGACTCCGAGAATCGCACAACAAGGAACACACCTTCTCACGGGAAGACCCACGGGAAGACATTGGCGGGCGAAGCGGCGTCGGCCAGGCCGACGCCTCGGAACCGGGATTGGAAGGGCGAAGGTCACCCCAATTGCCTGCCGAACGTCGTCCATGGTTCTGGCCCGACTTCGTCGCCAGACCCGGAGAACAGCAACACGAGTGGGAACCGCCAAGAGTCATCAAAACTGAACGCGGATTGGGTGGAGGCGTTAATGGACGTGCCTCCAATGTGGACCGATTGCGGTTGCTCGGCAACGGCGTCTATCCCGCTACGGCCGCCCTCGCATTTGTGACGCTATTCGAACGATTGCACAAATGAACAACGGACACAAACGTCAGTCAGGAGATCGGTTGCCGCCGCATGCCATGGAATGCGAGCAAGGCGTATTAGGCTGTATGCTGCTGGCCCCCGCGGTCAGCATCCCGTTGATCCGTGAGAAGCTCGTCCGCCAAGCCTTCTACGATGTCCGCCATCAGATCATTTTCCCGGCGCTCCTCAAGCTCTACGACGATCTTCAGGGCGTTGACGTCATCACGTTGCAGCGCGCGCTCAGGGACGCCGGGAAGCTTGACGACGCCGGCGGGCTTGAATACCTGGCCTCGCTGGAATCCTTGGTTCCGTCGACTTCGAACCTTTCCTACTACGTGGCGACCGTTGCCGAGAAGCATCGCCTGCGGTCAATCGTTCAGACCTGCGTCGACGTCGTCGGCAGGGTCTACGATTACCATGGCCCTATCGAGGACCTGCTGTTCTCCGTGCACTCGGATCTGGCGAAGTTGATTGATGATCCCCAGGCCTCAGGCATCAGCGAGGCCACCGGCTGGCAAGAGCTTCTGGATTTCGACACCGAACACGATATGAACAACATCATTGGAGTAAAAGACGGTAAGACCACGCGTTACCTGTGCCGCGGGCACGGCGCCTGGCTGATCGGACCCTCAGGAGTCGGCAAGTCATCGTTGATGCTGCAGCTCGGCATCAGCTTCGCCGCCGGCCGCGACGCCTGGGGTGTTGCCCCAATGCGGCCGCTTAGGGTCCTGATCGTCCAGGCTGAGAATGACAAAGGTGACATCGCGGAAATGGCCAAAGGAATTGAGTCCGGACTAAAGCTGGGACCTTTCGACAAGGCCTCCGAACTCGTCGCTCAGAACGTTAAAGTCCTGTCAGTCTCCGGATTGATCGGTCAGCGGTTCTGCCAGTGGTTGCGTAAAGAGATCATCGCCTTCCGGGCTGAGGTTGTTTTGGTTGATCCTCTCCTTTCCTTCGCCGGGATTAACGTCGGCATGAATGATCAGGCGACATTGTTCTGCCGGGTCTGGCTGGATCCGGTGCTCAGGGAGACCGGTGCCGTGCTGATCTCCGCGCATCACACCGGCAAGCCCGTGCGCAGCGATCACCGTGGGCCAGCGCCGACGATCTACGACCAGGCTTATGCGGGCCTCGGCGCCTCTGAACTCGTGAACTGGGCCCGGGCGATCATGATCCTACAGCCCGTCGGCGACACCGCGTTCAAACTCGTGCTGTCCAAACGCGGCAAGCGCGCCTGGGCGCAGCATCCCAATGGCGAATTCACGCAGACGCTCTGGCTCCGGCATGCGGTTAACGGCGCCATCTTCTGGGAGCAGATCGAGCCACCGGTTGAGGCTGAGAAACCTGCCAATGAGCCCGAGAAGCTGAGGGAGCCCAAAGTCTCAAAACCTGTGAGGATCGCCACCATGAACCTGCATGACTTCATCAGCGCCATCCCAGCCGACGGCGAGGGCCTGCGGGCAATCACACGCCGATTGGGTAATTGGCTGGCCTCAGATAAATCCCCCAAGGTGACAGACGCATCCGAGGGCACGCTGCGTGCCGCCGTAGCGAAGATGGTAGAGAACCGCAAGCTGGCCAAGGCAGACGATCTCTATAGGAGGGGGCCGAATGCCTAATCTCTATACAGTGTGCAAGTGTGCAAGTGTGCAAACATATATATATTTGCACACCTTGCACAGTGGGTGTGCAAGTGTGCAAAACATCATCATTTGCACATTTGCACGCGGTGTGCAAAAAGGGTGTGCAAAATACCCCTCTCTAAAGAGAGAGGGGATATATTTTTGCACACTACCTTTGTGCTTCGCTCTCCTAAGTGTGCAAGTTGCACGGTTTGCACACCTCAAAATCTTACAAGGAATCTTTTGCCTATCTCGGAAGAGCAAGGTAGTCCGACATTGCAGTGGAAACCTATGAGACCCAAAAAACCTAAAAACCACCTGAAACGGGTCTTGAAGCCGATCGGAAGGCCGCGGAAGACGTTGGACCTGCCGATTTACGATTCCATCGGCCAATGTGCGGCATCGACAGGAATCCCAAGGGCGGTGCTGAAGGGCGCCAAACGAGATGGCTGTCTGGCGTTTCGGTCGAACCGGGTTTACCTCGCGGACTTCCTCGGCTGGTTTTTTAAAAAAATGTTCAACTCGACGGAGCCCCCGCCGGGATGTTCAACCTGGTCGGATGCATTGAACCAGGAACGGGCGATCGCGGAGCGCGAGGCCCGGGAGCGACGAGCAGGAAGGTTGATGGAGACCGCGGAGGCCAAGAGCCAGGCTAAGGCCGCGGTTCACTTCGTCTTCGCCAGCTACGACCGCATGCGGCGCGAGCTGCCGCCGTTACTGAAGGGATGCAGCGAGGTGGAGATCGCGACGACCCTGGACAAACAGTTCGAGACTGAACGTAAAAACTCGGAATTGAAATTCAATGAAGTCGGAACCACAAAAACCACCTAACATTTTCGACGGCGCCACACCTGAACCGCCGCCGACGGACATCATCGACTGGCTTGAGGCGAAGTATCGCTGCGTCGGATCCGTGCGCTCGGAGCAATTCGACCGGAACACGACGCCGTGGAACGTGCCGATCATCCGTTGGCAGTTCGATCGGGTGACCCAGATCACGACTTACGTGAAGCCCGTGCAATGCGGCGGCTCGGAGGCCGGCGCGGCGACGGTCTGCGGCTGGTCGAAATGGGGCAGTGGGCTGATCCAGTTCAACTGGGAGAATGACAAACCGAAGGCTGAGGATAAATGGCGTGAACACATCCTGCCGCGGCTCGAGGCCTGCGGCGACCTGGACTGGCGCGGCGGCAGGTTCGATGCGGTAACCTGTCGTGCGGAGTTCCTGCGGACCGTCGTCAGATGTCAGGGTGTGTTCAGGCCGACGCGGCTGGATTCAGACTCGGTGCCGCGGCAGATCAACGAAGAGGTGCACGCGTGGCCAGCTGGGCATCTCGCGAAGGCCCGCGGGCGCCAGACCGCGGTCTGGAATCCCAAGGCACTCGACATCTCGAACGCCGGCATGGCCCGCCCGGAGAACCAGAAGCCGGATGGCACCGGGAGTTTCCAGCTTCACGACGCCTTCCTTGAAGGCACGCAACAGCATTGGGAAGTCAAATGCCCGGGCTGCGGGCTCTACCACGCGATGCGAACTCGATGGCAGGATGACCGCCCGGACCTCGGCGGCCTGCGCTACGATTCAGAGAAATGTCGGCGGCCAGATGGATCATTCGATTACAACCGGCTGGCCGGCACGCTTCGCTTTCAGATGCCCTGCGGCTACATCGTTCACGACGACGTCCGTGAGCGTCGGGCGCTGTCGCTGTCGGGCGACTACAGCGAGCCGCAGAACCCCGGCGCGCAGTTGATCCATCGCAGCGCAACCCTCGAGGCGGTCTCGGTGGACTTCATTTCATGGATAAAACTGGTTCAGGAAAAGCACACAGCCTTGCGGGCGTTGAAGGCCGGGGATGACGAGCCCTGGCGCCGGTATCTGACTGAACGTGAGTGCCAGTTTTATTCCGAGGACAGCCGCCCGTTTCAGGGTCAGATCATCCTGAACCAGACCATGCGTAAGAGTCGCGAAGGCCTGAAGGACCGCGCGGCGCGCTTCTGGTGGGCTGACAAGCAGCGCGGCTACGTGCACAAGGGCGAGATGACGCATTACTGGCTGGTAATCCGCGACGTCATGGCCAATGGCGACTCTCAACTCGTGTTCGAAGGACTGGTGCAAACCGATTCAGACCTGATCGCCAGGCTTGATGAATTCAAGTGCGAGCGCACGGCCGGCGGCGTCGATGCGACTTGGGATCGTAACAACGTCCTGCAGTTCTGCTACCGCAACGGCTGCCATGCGTTGACCGTCAGCGCGCAGAAGGAATATTTTTTCCACAAAAAAGAAAAGGTGCAGCGCATCTGGAGCGAACCCGAGGGATTGCATCGTCTCATCGGCCAGAACCCGAAACAGAACTACGTGATGCAGGTGAATCCCGATCGCTCGGTTGAATACGTGCCGCATCGGCTCGAACCCAGGCACTGGTCGATTCACAATCTCGGCGCCATGAAGCTCCTGTTTTTTCTTCGCGACCATAAGCGCGTCGTCGAGCGCAACAACGGCGGCAAGGCCGAGGACGGAAGTTACATCGTCTTCGACGTGCCCGCTGACGTCAGCGAGGAATACAAGCATCACGCCGAGTCCTGGGAATGTTCGATCAAACCGATCGGCAGATCGAAGCAGCGCGTTGAGGTCTTCGAACAGAAGCGCCAGGCCGATCACATGCTCAAGTGTGAGTCTTACATCGCGGTGCTGATCGCGATGAGTGGGATCCTCGGCGGTCGATTGACACAACTCGGCGTCACCGATGCGATCATCGGTGGCGACGGAAACACAAAGGAAAAAAAATGAACGTCTCCTACAATACGCACGGATTGAAAATACCATCGACCCAGACAACGCTTTCGGATTTCGACGGAAAGAAAATCCTTCTGTCCGCATCAATGCTGGAACGCCCACTAATTCACATCAAGACAGGCGACGAGAGTGTAACGGTAGATGCTCGCGCTTTGATTCACGCCATTCTTTCCGTCCACCCCGAACTATTCAAAGAACCAAAGGAACAAAAATGAACCTCATCGAATTCCCGGAACAAACTGTCGTCATCGCCAAAGATCACCCCGAGTATCAACCGCTGCCCGCGCATCAGGTGCCCAATTCTCAGCAAGGTGAAATCATCTGTTGCTGGCGGCTCACATGGCGGGAACGGTTCCGATTACTCTTCACCGGCAAAGTATGGCACTCGATCTGGACGTTCAACCAGCCATTGCAGCCGCAACTGCTCTCGAGTGACAAACCTCAGATGGCCACGCCGACGGAAGTCAAAGCCGCGGAGGATTCAGCACAGATGGCGCGCCGCAACGTCGTCAAGGAATGGGAAGACGCGATGATCCGAAAATACGGTCTCGAGGCCGACGAAAAGAAAAGGCAACTTGATCGTTCCGGGGTTCCGATGAACGACCTGCGGCGGATATTCGTTTTTGAGCGCAAGGACTTCGAAGCCGCGCGACGGCTTGGCGTGAAATTCTTTTTCGGTTTGAGAATTAAATGCTGATGGGAACCTCAAAACATCTCGTCACCCGCAAAGACATCGCCGCGATGATCGACGGCGACGTGACTTCAGAGCAGGTCCGCAAAAATGAAAAGCGGTGGGGGTTGGACAAAGCCCGAAAGGATTTGAACTCGCGTTGCGTCCGGTATCGGCGCATAATGGCGATCGTGATTCTCCGAGCGAAAGGATTTATTGAATGAACGACGCCAAAACATTCGGGGTTGTTTACGTCAACCTTACGCAAGCTGAATGGGATACCTTTAGGCACGATCCCCGGATAAACGTCGCAGCAGGACCGAAGATATGGCGCGACGTATTGCTGGAGCTGTTCAATGTCGCCGTGGGAGAGAACGCGGTAGAGGTCAGAATTGTTCAGAGTCCCGAAAGGAGAATCGAATGAAAGCATCCCTCGATCTTCCAAGCGTTCTGATCATCCGCTGAGTCCAGCAGGGCGAAACTCGCCACAACTTCCGCAACTCGCCACAACTTCCGCTTCTTCCACTTCTCTTTTTCGTAACGAACACCTCACGGTGGATGCGTGGCGACACGCTTCATCGCGTTATCAACCGACGACCTGCGTTCCATGTTGGAACGTGCGTGGGATGCGTGCCCAGCCGAGACTCCATTTTTTGATTATTTAAAATCGCTCGAGGTCGAGGCTGCTGAGATCGCGCGCGACAACGTTCAAAACTCTTCTTCCAATGGTCATTCATCGGGCGCCTTCATGCCCGGCGAGAATAAGCCGACGGAAACCGAAGAGGTTCGCGGTTACCGCAGGCTGATTGATGAATTCCGAAAGAACCGTTCTTACCTTCGCTACTGTTCGAAATACGGCTTCGACGCTTTCTCGGTAAAACAGAACGGACAATTCCCAAGCCCTCCGGCTGCGCTCGCTGCTGACCTCCGGGTAATCGTCGACGACGACGCCAACTGGGAATTGCTTTGCGAGCAGTTCGACCTCGCGACCGGAGATGTTGTCGGCGTGGTAGTCGGCGACGAGGCCGTATTCCTCTGGATCATGGACAATCTGTTCCCGGTCACCGAGGGCCGCAGTGATTACAGTCAGTTGCTCACCATCGCCGGAGGTGTTGAGTGAAGGTCAAGGTTCCACTTTCACTCCGAATGTCTGCGGTGGTGAGCACACTGTTGAGCGGCACGCGTCTTGGCGCGGCCTTCGATCAGTTCGTTCTCAATCGCTACGAAGCCGCGCTGCCGTCGCCCGGACGGCCGTTCATTCCCGGCTTCGCGCAGGACGCGCGCTTCGACGCCACGGCGTTCACGCGATGGGAGCTCGCGCGCAAGGTCCGTTACTACTTTCGCAATACCTGGCTGCTTCCCCGGCTCGCCGAAGAGGACGTCAAATACACTTGCGGACCTCACGGGCTCAGCGTCACGCCAGCGTCTTCGGATTCGGAATGGAACAAGCGGATGGATGAAGCCTTTCAGGAATGGTGCGAGTCACCGTTCCGCGATTCCAGCATTCCCATGTCTCAAGGTCATCGCTTGCTCTGGAAGGAGGCGCACATGGACGGCGAGGTCTTCGCGAGTTGCACCAGGCTCAAAATGCGCGGCGAACAATCGAAGCCCGCGATCGAGTTGATTGAAAGCCATCGTTGCTCGTCTCCCGATCTCTTCGGCATCGGCAGTGAGATGATTGTCGACGGCGTGCAACTGGGGCTCGACGCCAACGGCATCGCGATCGGCAGGCCCGCCGGTTATCACATTCGCGACGGGGTCGAGGGTGACACCTTCCGTCTGGTGCCGGCGTTCAACAATCAACGGCCATCGTCTGGCGGCGTCATCCACATTTACGATCCGGAACGCATCGGCATGTATCGCGCGGTCACCGGTTACGCTTCGATCCTCAACCAGACCGCCGACCTCGAGCTGCTCGCCGGCCTGGAGATGTCGCGTGCGAAGGCGAATGCTGAAGACGCCAAGATTTTCGAAAGTTGGAACGGCGAACTTCCGCCCCATATGCAGGGCACGGGGTCAGGATCCTTCCTTCCGGTAAGCGGTCAGCCTGCAATTCCCGGGACCACAGTGGATAAGGAGCTAGAGAAGCGGGTTTCGCAGATGCGCACGATTTTGGGCTCTCGGATTGTCGCGGTGCGGCCCGGGGAAAAGATGAATTACCCAGAGAATCCCTCGCCGTCCGCCGCCCAGCAATGGCTCTGGAAGCTCGTCATCGCCCAGATTTGCACGGCGCGCAGCATTCCGATGATGCTCGTGTTGCCGGAATCCATTCAGGGAACCGTTGGCCGCGCGGTCCTGGACGATGCTCACCTCTCTTTCCTCGCGAAGTTCAGCATCATGAGCCGGGTTGCCCGGCAGTTCTACTGGTTCTTCGCGGATTGGGCTCGCTACAACGTGCCAGGCCTGACTGATGCCCCCGCCGACTGGAAGCGTTGCAAGGTCACGCCGCCGCGTGCCTGCAATGTGGACAAGGGCAAAAACACGGCCGCAAATCTCGCCTCGATCGCCGCCGGAACCCGCACTTACGGAGATGAAGCCGCCGACGATGGCACGACTGCCGAGAGCCGGTTTCGCCGCAAGGCCGTGGAGATTGGATTAGCCAAACAGATTGCCGCTGAGGTCAGCAAAGAAATGGGCGTTGAAGTTCTGCCGGCTGAAATCATCGGCAACATCGCCGACATCGCTCAACGACTCGGACTCGCAAAACAATCCTCTGGTATCGGAGAGCAAGCGGAAGCGATCGCCGAGAAAACAGAGGCGGAGGTGGAGGCATGAACCGCTCAGAAATCATCGTCCGCTTGCGCGCGCGCAATATCGCCTTCAACGAAACCGCGACTGATGCGGAATTGTTTGCGCTCCTGAATCACGGCCCGGTTGTCGCCAAGCAACTGCCATACGCCGGCGGCAAGATCAACATCGTCTTCAATAACGATGCTAAAGAGGAACCCGCTGAGATTCTGATTTACGAAGAGATCGGAAGGGACCCTTGGACCGGAGACGGTGTTACCGCGAAGGATATTCGCGCGGCGTTGAACGAAGTTCCACGCGGTCACGATCTTGACATCCGCATTAATTCCCGGGGCGGCGACGTTGCCGAGGGACTTGCCATCCGCAGCGTGTTTATGGATTGGCCGGGGCGGAAGATCGCGACGAACGACGGCGTCGCGGCTTCGACTGCGAGCTGGTGCGTGCCAGCCGATGAATATCGAGCCCGCAAAGCTTCTCAATTCTTCCTTCACAAAAGCTGGGGGGTATGCGTCGGAAATTCCGACGACATGCGTCAGGCGATCACCTTCCTCGAAACCACCGACGAGCAGATCGCCGAGATTTATTCCGACGCCACCGGCAAGAGCAAAGAGGAAATGATGGCGTTGATGAAGGCTGAAACCCTTCTCACCGGCCAGCAAGCCAAGGACCTCGGGCTCGTTGACACCCTGATCGACGGCGATGCTGTTCACAATTTTTCAGCCACGGAATTCAGCGCGATGAAGCAGAAGCTCGCCGCGTTGAATTCGCTTCGTAATTCCGCCCGTAAGCAGGGCGACAACCAACAACAAGAGGAGAACACAGTGAACCGACAACAGAAAATCACCCTGCTCAACCAGCGGGGTATCCAGGTCGACGCAAATGCGACCGATGCGCAGATCGACAACATGATCGCCAACAGCGATGCCATGCGCGCGCAGAACGCAGTCATCCTGAACAAATGGAATGTGGCGATCCCGCAAAATGCCACCGACGCGCAGATTCTTGCGCTGATCGAGGCCGGAAAACCTACCGCCAGCAACGCAGCTCCAAACATCATCGATCTGCAACAGCAGATCGCCGATCAAAATGCGAAGCTCGCGACATTGACCTCGGCGAATAGCGAGGCTAATCGCCTGCGTGTCACCAACGAGATCGAGCAACTCATCAAAGACGATAAGCTTCAGGCGAACCTGAAGACTGAGGCGATCACCGATTGCATCGCCAATCCCGCCAGGCTCGACAATTTTTACAAAAAGCTGCAGCCGCATCCCGTCGGTGCCGAGCCGTTGAATGCGACACCAAATCTCGAGGTCACCGCTGCGATCAGCGACATCGCGGTGGGATTCGAGCAACACAACGAGATCACGAAGGCCTGGCAGCGTGGAAACGACGTCAAGATGGACTTGATTCGCAATTCCGCTGTCGCCAAAGCGAATTTTTTCCGCAAGTTCGAAAATCGCCTGATTCAGGTGATGAATACAAATACGATTCCCGCTGGCTTGAAGCGGCAGGTCATCCTGCAGGACATCATTCGCGACTTTGTTCGCCGGTTGGCTCCGCTCTCGATGTTCTCAACGGTGTTTCAGAACGTGCCGTTGCAGGGTCTGAACACGGTTGAGGTGCCGTTCTACGATCTCGACACCGGCGCCAGCACGTCGTTTGTCTCCGGCACGGGTTACACGACCATCGGCGACACGGCCACGGACGTCCGCGAAATCACGATCGGCGAAGGCGCGACCAATGGCGACCGGCTTTACCAGGCGCTTTCGGTCAGCTCGCAGGAACTCGTCCGGCAGCCATACCTCAACAATCGTCAGCTCGCGCAATTGAAGGCCGAGAAGCTCGCCTCCGACATCTTCACCGACATCCTCAGCATCGTGACGGCGCTCAATTACGGCGGCGCGGCGAAAACCTCCGTAGCGGATCTCTTCGACTCCGACGACATCGCCGACATGAAGTTGGCGTGCAAACTCTGGCCCGAGCTGGGGCGGTTGCTCATGCTCGACAGCGCCTACGACGCGAACCTGCTCAAGGATCCTGCGTTCAAGCACGCCCTGAACGCCGCCAGTGATTCCGCGATCAAGGAAGGACGGCTATTCCCCCGGGTCATGGGCTTCGACTACAAGGAAATCCCGACGATTCCCGGCAACGGGCAAAATCTGGTCGGATTCGCAGCCTTCAAGTCCGCGATTCTCGTCGCGACCGCACCGGTGCCGCCTGTCGAGGAGGTGCGCAACTCCGGAACGACCTGGGAAATGGTGACAGATCCGCAAACCGGCATCTCGTTCGAATTCCGCGCATTCGGCAACAACGTCACCGATGCCGCGACCAACGTCATTGAGTGCTCGTATGGCTTCGCCAAGGGCAACGGCAACGCCCTGAAGCGCATCGTCAGCGCTTAAGCAATCTGACTCTCAACTCATTCCCGGCTTTCGAAAGAGAGTCGGTTTGAGTTGAGAGAAGAAAGGAACCTCAATGAATCAAACTTTTTTAATCGCACGCGATCGCAAGAGCGGCAAAGACGTGCTTCTGGCCGGCAGCGACGTGCCTTACCGCGAACAAATTGCTTTGTATCGCGAGTTCAACGAGCAAACGCACGAGAGATATTCCAGCGTTGTGCTTCTCGGATTCAATCCGATCAAAAAGCCTCTGCGGTTTCTCACCGGCGCCGAACTTAAAGCCCGACAGGATCAGCATGACGCCCAGGTTGCGGAAGAGGCGCGCCAGCAGGCTGAAGCCGCGAAGAAAGCCAAGGCCAAAGGTGGGAAAAAGTCGAAGGGCAAGCCGAAGGCGGCTGAAGAACCTTCCACGACTGAGCCCGAGGCAGAACAGCCGGAGGAAGGCGGACCTATATCCGAGTAACGCGATCACAATTCAACCAGCAACAATTCAACAAGAGAAAATCAATGAAAGAACAATTCCGACAGATCAAAAAGATGGTGACAGTCGCGGCTGTCATGACGATGGCCGTGGTTTCGCTTCACGCCGGCGATCAAGCGCTGATGATGCTCACCGGCACCAACGTCCTGAACGCTGGCGGGGCTCCGCTGACGAACTTCTACGCGGTGCCGCGCGATGTGACCGGCACTTTCACGAACGGCATCTCGTTGGCGGGCCTGGCGCCGAACGATTACTTCCATTGCGACAAGACAACCGTCTTGAACGTGATGGCCGGCGGGTATTTCGGCAATACCAACGCGACTGTCGACAATAAATTCTTCCGGTTGCTCCGCTCGACAGACCTGTCCCATTGGCAGGATGCCGGCGACTTCGTGATGGTCTCAGTGCCGGCAAGATCAACGAACTGGTATACCGGCACGATGACGATCACAGCGCCTTACACCGGGTATGTGTTGCGTCAAATCGACGGCACGAACATCACGGCGGCGGGCAGCAATACCGGGACGAATCTGTTTATTAACGGCTTCACCCATGACGGCCAATGATGCGCCATGGTCGATCTCGAAGAACGCGGGTTCCGGCGCATGCTGCGGCTCAAGGGTCGCAGTATGCGTAATCTGAGAACCAACGTTCATTTCACGGCAACAGTCAATCACGTCGGTGAATTCAATCTCTCAACTGAACTCAGCGACGACCCGCGCTCGGATGCCGTGATGGAGTTGGTGTTGATCGGCGCGCCCGAGATTCATTCTCAGGATCAGGTTCAGAACGTTAAGACCGGCGAAAAATGGAATGTAGTGAAGCAGAAGTTCGATTGCCCGCACTACGCCAAAAAATACGAGTTGAAACAGATCGTCCCAGGCATCGACACATGATCTCCCAAAGCCGCAAAGGAATCCCCGGGCGAGCCAGCGCGTTCATCGGCGTGCTTGCCTGCCTGTTCGCGCTGGCTTTCTCGGCGGCGGCCTCGCCGGTCACCTTCACGATGACCAATGAGTTCGGGGCGCCGAACACGAACTACATCCGCTTGCAAAAGCTGCAGGCTGAGATTCAGGCCGACGGTTCCTTCGTGACGGCTGGCGTTCCATTCAGGATTTATCCCAATGCCAGCGGCTTCGTGCAAACAAATCTGCCGTCGGGATCCTGGTGGGCATCGAATCAATTCATCGTCTCGCAGTTCGGCATGCCGGGCGGCGGCGGTTCCTCGGCGGGCTTCTTTTTTATCGTGGACAACAGCGGCGAGACCAATCCGTTCACCTACTATCCGCAGTCCGGGCCAAACGTCCTGAACTGGCGCTCAGGCATTCGCGGTATCATCGGCACCAACGGGTTTACCACGCACACGAATAACGGTGTCATCACCCTCGACGGCGCGCTGTTCACACCGACGTCGAATCAGGTCTTCACGTCGTTCGGCTTCTTTCCGTTGTCCGCGTTGGAGGTGACGAATCGGATTGCTGGTGCCGTGCCAACAAATTATTGGAGTTCATCGGCGCTGCTCTGGCTTTCGAACCTCGTGTTCAACGCGCACGCCTACGGGTTGGTGGACACGAACGATCTCCGGCTGGCCACCAATGCGCTGCAGGTCGTCATTGATACCAAGCAGGCCACGCTCGGTTATGTTCCGGCGACAAACAGCAACGCCGGGATCGTGGCCGCGCAGGGTTTCGCCTCGCAGCCGACGAATGTAAACCTGACGGGCTTCAGCCTGCTACAAACCAATCAACTCGCATCAACTAACGTGGCGACGGCGACTGTGACTGGGCTTCTGAGGCCCAGCGATTGGACGAATTTCAACGCGAAGCAAAACATTCTCGCCGTTGGCACAAACATGGTTGCCTACACGAACGCGAACGGCGTGTTGATCATCAATGCCACGGGCAGCGGAAGTGGCAGCGGCCAAAGCGTGGCGCCAGGGACGCTGATGACCGCGACGACAAACGGGACGCTGACGACGGTCAGCGCGGTCGGACAGACCAACGGCTTGCAGGCGACGGCGTTCACGCCGCTGACCGCCTTTCAGCCTTCCGACAGCGATCTCACGAACTGGGCGACCATCGGCACGAATCAATTTTCACGGACGAACGTCGCCAGCGCGAGCGTCACAGGTCCGCTCAGCTCGAATGACTTCCTGAGCTTCAGCACGATTACTAATGCGCTCAAGGCAGGCGCTTACTCGATCGTGCCCAACCCGCAGCCCGCCGACGCCGATCTCACGAACTGGGCGAACTATCCGACGAATGTCTATCTTCCGTCGCAGGCCGGGCGCGGAACAAATACAACGTTCAATCACGTCACCAACATTGGCCGCGTGTGGTTTAACACCGGGGATTTTATCGATCCCAGCGGCGATGTCTCGCTCGGCAATGCGAATGTCGGCATTGATGGCGCCGGAACATTGACAGCCCCGACCATGACGACGGTGGACGGGCAAGGACTTGAAAACTTGGACGCTAGCAATCTCGCGCTGGGGACCGTGGCCGTCGCGCGCCTGCCCTACGTCCCACAGCCAACAAATACCGTGCTGACCGGCTGGACGGCTCACCCCACAAATCTTTACGCGATCTTTGAGCAACTTCTCAAGATCGACACGAACACCGTGGTCTTGACGAATGCCGGGACCGCCGTCGTCATGCAGGGCGGCTACAAGTGGAATGGCGGCATATATTCGAACGAGTTCAACAGCGCTCACTACATCGTCTACGAGCCCCCTTCGTGGATCGTGAAGTCGAATACGACGAGCCTTTACAGCGCGTCAGCGGTCAACGGCAGTTACGTGGCGGTCAACGGCGCGGCCCCAGCCCCGATTGGCATCTTCGGACTGACGATCAATGCTGCGGCTGTTGTGTTTCAGAATTGGGTCAACAGCACAAATCTCGGCGCGCGAATGTCTGCATTGACGAATGGACTCGGAAACGCGGCGTTCATGACAGCCAACAGTCTCACCAACGGATTTGTGACGGCCGGCGTTACGAACGGACTGGCAACCACGAACTACGTCACCGGCCAGGGCTACGTTACCAGCACGGTTACCAACGGGCTGGCTTCGGTTAATTTCACGACGAACCTGAACACGATTTCGAGCAACGCGCTTCAGGCGCAGATCAGCGGCTTCGTCGCCGGGAGCGGGTTCCAGACCAATAACGGCACCGGGACGAATAACATTTTCACCGGGATGACGCTCGGCGGCGACATGAGCGCCAACTCAAAGAATATCCTCGGCGTAAACCTCATGTCCTTTTCTGGTGATGTGTATATCACGAACGCCGATCAGCTTCATGCAAACGTGGTTATTGGCGGAACGCAGAACTCGTTCGGTAATTCATCCTTCCATTTCGGAAGCGTCGTCATCGGTGGAACTCTCAACGTAATCACAAATGACACGAGTTCGATCTCTTACGCGGCCATCCTCGGCGGTTCTCAGAATGTAATTTCGAATTCCTCTGACAACGCGGCCATCGTCGGCGGCTTTCGCAATTCTTTCGGGGATCAGTCTGATTACTCACTCATTTCTGGAGGAACAAACAACGCGATCCGGGCCGCAAGTGCTGCAATCGTTGGCGGCGCTAATAATCGCATATTAGGCGTCGGCAGCGCGAGCAACCCCGACAACGCATACAACGGCATCTTCTCAGGTCGGGGAAACATTCTCTCGAACGCTCAATACTCGTTCATCGGCGGAGGACTTTCAAACGTGGTGATGGCAAGCAACGCTTTTGTCTTGGGCGTGCGCGGGCGCGTGCTTCCAAGTCACGATGGTTCCGTCGTCATCTCTGATAATCGTGGCACCTTCTTCGATACTGCGACGAATCAGCAGGTGATCATTCGCATGGCGAACGGCGTCTCGATTGGGACCAATGATCCAAGCTCGAACGCGATGCTGAAGGTTGCCGGGCCGGTGAGTGCGACCGCGTTCATCGGACCATTGTCGTCGGGGATCACGAACCAATGGAGACTGGACGCCACCAACGCGGCGCGCAGCGTTTTGTCTGATTTCTTCAATGGCCGCTACAACACAAATCAGTTCTTCCTCAGCCACGACAGCTTCACGAATAGCTGGCCGGACTACTCCTCTGCATACGAGGGGCAATGGGACTGGTCGGATGCCGCGGGCGGGTGGATTCCATTCGTGAATGACCCAACACTTGAGCAACTCATCACCAATTGGGGGAACGGAATATATTGGATAACAAACCTAACAAGCGGAGGCGCTCCTTACTACTCACTTGCGACTGAATTCCCATTTACATGGCGGACCAATTCAGACCCAACGGAAATCGAAACCGCTTTAGGCTCCGCACCGACAAACTCCGTTTATGCGGCAGCCGAAGTGTTGGAACTGGTGAAGACCTCTCAGCTTGCACGAGTGAGCTTGTCGCCTTCTGTCCCAACAACCGGGGTGGATATAGTTCCACAACTCGGATTCGAGCAGGATGTTTCATTCACGTCGTCTGAACGCGCCGTAACCAACACGATTAAGATCGCGAAGGAAAACGGAATGTCGCAGTTCTACCGAATCATTCTGCTTAACAATTGGACGGCGTCCACGCGGGATGCAAACGGCAACCTTCAAGCAGACAGTCAGTTCCCAAGCGGCATGGCTTACGTGGCGAATTACATTCATACGAATGGGTTCAAGCTGGGGCTGCAAATCCAGATGTCCGGGAGCGCTGAACTGCAATACCACATGCATCAGGATGCGACCAATATGATCGGCACCTGGGGCGCTGACGCAGTGTTGATCGATTTCAATAGCGGCTCATATCGCAAGACCGACGAGACATACCGCAATCTGGTGGAGCAATTCATTGTTGAGCTTCGGGACGCCTCAAAGATATACCGCCGACCGATACATATTTCGATCTCTGGCGCGCCCGAGGAATTTGAGCCGTGGGTTGCCGCCGCTGGTAATTCATGGACATTCGGCCCCGATGGAAACGCCGACCCCGGCAACCTGACAAACCATGTCGGCATCTTGTCGGAAGCCGTTAGCTATAGCGGACCGGGGCATCACTACAACATGAATTCCCTGTCGCTATTCAGCGGCAATACCAATTTGTTTCTTGGGGCTCTGGCCATGCGGGCAATTGGTCCAAGCCGCATCGTTGTTCACGATACCAACTTCACGGCGTTCTCCTTGATCAGCCTGACGAACGCGAGCTTGCTGGCCATTCATCAGGACAAAGATGGTCGAGCGGGCCGAATCGTTTCTACAAATGGGCTGGCGCAAACATGGTATCGCCAACTTTCCAGCGGCGAACATGCTGTCGCGCTCTGGAACCCGACGACAACCGCCACCGCCGTCACGCTGAATCTAAACGACATCGGACTTCGCACAAACGATGTCGTCAATGTTCACACCGTGTTTTGGGAAACGAATTTCACGGCGACATCAGGCTTCACGGTGACCGTGCCAACGAACACGGCCCTCCTCTACACGATCCGGCAAGCCATCCTGACCAATGACATCGCGCTGAACACTCCGTTTACTAATGGCCCTATCGGGCTGGATATCGCTGAATCCTTCGTGTTGACCTCGGCGACCGATGGATCGGCGACGGTTGCCGCATACATTGATACGGAGAACGATGGCACCTTCGAGCAGACTGGTATCAAAGTCAGCCTTGGCACCAACGTCGTGACGTTCGGCACCTTCCAGCTCTCTTTTTACGTTCCACCTTTTGCTTCAGCGACTCTGACAAATCTCTCAACCAGCACGGCTACGGCAACGGTATCCGGCGGTAGCACACAGAAGAGGCCGCGTAAATGAACCGCCGCGACTCAACAATTGTTTGGCTGTTTTTGTGGGCGGCACTCATTGGCCTTTTCTTCGGCTGCGTGATGACGCCGCGATCCGACAAGGTGATTGCCGAACCGTTCGTTTTCATTCCAGTGACCTCGCCGGTTCCAATGGTCACCGAAGCCTCCTCGCGGGCGAATGCGCTTCCTCCGCCGCAACGGGTCACATTCACGGTGACAAACTATTGTGACGCGCTCTCTGGTGCCGAAGGCTATCAGTTCGGCGTTGGCACACAGACAGGTCAATACACGCGGCTGATTGACGCAGGAACGAACACACGCTGCGGGATCAGCGGACTCGCCATCGCAACTCGCTATTACATCGCGGTGCGCGGTTACAACCGTTATTCGACTTCGCAGTGGTCAGCGGCGCTGGTATGGCCGCGCCAGCGCACGAACTGGTGGGAAGTCGCGCCGAATAGTTACATCAGTGTCAACATGACCGGCCCGTGGACGGCGTTGAACACGAATCGGCTTTACGAGTTTCCTGGCAACGTGGGTTTCATCCGCGCCACGGGCGGCAAGGCGTGGATTGTCGCAAGCAACAACATCACCGGATACCAACACTTCGAATGAACCGACTTGTCGAATGGAATAATCACCTGATGGGACTTCCCAGTGGCGCGCTTCTCTTTATCGCGCTCATCGGACTTGGCTACGTGCTGAAACGCACGCACTGGTTTCACAACAACTCAATACCCGTCGTGCTGATGGCTGTCGGGCTGGGATTATTTCTGCTCGTCTGTCCTGAACGCACGTCTGATATAAGCCTTCGCAATTGGTGGGGCCGCAACATTCTCATCGGGCTCATTATTCCTTTCACGTCCTGGATGGCGCACCGCGTCGTCCTCAAGCGCATCGAAAGAAAGTTTGGACTCTTCGCCGCAAACGGAGACTCCGACAGCGACCCCGTTGCATTCACAAAACCAACCGAACCAAAACTATGAGAAAACTACTCGCAATCGCAACCCTCATCGCCTTGTGCTTCACGGCACAGGCGCAAACGAATGACACTTGGATTTCCCGCGCTCTAACGTTCAAGCAATACGTCGAGGAAACAAGGACATTGACCGTCGCCGTGTATCCATCCTACGCGCCTACGTTGAAGATCGGCGACACGAAGAAGCCGTGGGGCTTTGGCGCTGCGGCTTTCTACCCGTTGTCTGACCACACGTTTACCGGCTTCCGCGCTGATTACCTCGGCGGCGACTTCTTCGCGGCTCAGGCGAATGTTGGACTGAAAGCCGATTTCCAGATTTTCGGTCACAACTTTACCACGTTCGGAATCACGGGCGGCTTACTCCCGATTCAAGGCGCAGGTGGCGACAACTTTAGTCCCGGCTTCATTGTTGGCGGCGGCGTCCGCACGGCAATCTTTCAACGCAAGACTCAGCGCACAACCTTTGTCCTGAGTCTGTCCTACGAAGGTGAGAGGTGGCAGGTGCCGAATACCAGTCTCGACGGCGCAATGGTTCATCACGTCGCCCTTGATGGGACTTGGAAGTTCTAATGTGGAAACAAATTCTCAACGCAATCCTTTGGCTGGTCGTCCGGTTCTTCAAACGCCGCGACGACCCGCAAAAGCAGTATGAACGAGCACGGCAAGAGAATGCGCGGATTATTGCGGACCATGACGCTGACGGTCTTAATCGCAAGCTCGACCGGCTTACTGACCGCGTGCCGGACAGTAGTGATTCCGAGTGATGAAGTGGTTGTCAGGATGCCAGCGGGGACGAACTACACGGCAAAGGTGGACGGTTGGTTCGTTCCTGATGCGCGGATGCAGAAGATTTTGGATGCGCTGGATAGGAAATGAACAATATCAACATTCAAGTTACGGCCCGATTGGAGTGGCATCCGGAAGATGCTGACGGCTCGGCCTGCGCGTGCTGTGGTGATGCTATTTACCTCATCAATCAGTATCGCGCCGTGTCATTTATCACCATCCGCAACAACCCACAGGAAGAACGAGTTGAGACTGTCATCGTCGTGTGTGGCGCATGTCACGAAGCGCATTGTAAATGAGCCTGATTCAAACCGGCAAAGTTAAGTTTTTCGACGCTCAAAAGGGCTGGGGATTCATTGCCCCGACGGCCGGAGGTATTGAGCATTTCGTGCATTACAGCGGCATCCTTGGCACCGGCTACCGCTATCTCGAGCAGGAAGACTTCGTGGAGTTCGAGTCGGTGCCGGATCCGCAGAAAGGTTTGCGCGCGGAGAAAGTCAAAGTCCTGAGCAGAAGCAAGAAACCTGAACCAAAAGTTAAACACGTCAGAGATTGAAAATTATGAAACGACATCAACTATTCAAATCGGCGAGCGATTTCGCTTACGAGACACTCGACAACAAGGACCCGGCGGCGCTCGACATCGCTGTCGCTGAACGGTTCAAAAAGGAAGGCTTGAACCCGGCGGATTACACGCTGTGGAAACAATTCTTCCAGCAATCCCGGCAGCAATTGGTAGCCCTGGCATCGCAGAATGCGCCGAGCTTCAAGCCCGCCCCGGCTCCGAGTGCCGCCGTCAAACCCGTGAAGTAAATGTCGAAATCCGGCGCCATAGGTTCGCTACAGATGAACGCCGCGCGGTTAAACTCCGCGATGGCGCAATACATGAATTCCGCGAAGTTGGCCCCAAAGGTTGTCGTCGAAGCGCAGGCTGGCATTCTGATGCGCGAACTCGCCGAGGATTCAGCGCCTGAAAATCGCGCGACACTTGAGCGCAACATGCGCAAGGATTTGGCTAAGGTTTATGCGCCGTCTCCGAAGGTGATGCTTCCGATCGCGCATCGACAGGGCAAAGGATTCACATGGTTGATGGCGAGCCCGACAGTTCTGCTCGGAACGCGCAACCAGAACGCGCACCTCGAGGATTCCGTTGGGGATGTGCAGCGACTCTTCCACCGCACCCAAAAGGCACAGGTCATTAAGGGCAAGAAATACATCGACCGTGGCAAGCGAGGTCGGCAGTCGATTGCAGAGTTGAATCGGATTGTCGTGCGACGCGGAGTTTTTTCCAGGTCGCTTGCATGGCTTAAGAGTCGTGCAGGTATTCTCGGCGGCTCCTGGGCGATCGCGTGGGACGTTCTGAGGCCCGGCGGTCGCCGTCCGCCGGCGTTCAAAATGCGGCATGTGGCCACCGGCCATGCGAAGGGCACATACATCAACGGACTCGGCGTGCCTGGCAAGGCGAGCTTCACATTGATCAACCGGGCAACCGGCTCGGAAAGCCAGAAGTCACTCGCCATGATTTCCGGGGCGCTCAGGCATCGTGCCGAGGCGATGAAGGTGGACATGAAAAACATTCTGCGCGGCGCTTACAAGCGTGCGGGATTCTCAAAGGCTAAATCCAATGCCTGACGCCGAAGCCATAGCACTTGTCTACGATCTCGAGGCCGTGTGCGAGAACGCGCTGAAGGCCGTCTTTGCCGCCAATCAGATTCAGGCTTTTACGACTCAAGACATTGGCGTGGTGGGGGCCGATGGCAATCCGGTTATTGATTTCCAGAAGGCCAGACCACGGGTGGAGATCATGTTTGTCCCCGGCGCCGGGCAGGGTCGATTCCGCGAGATGATCGTTGATGGCATTCGAACGCCGGTTGAAACCTGCTGGAAGGGGCAATTCAAGCTCGACCTGATCACGGATGCCAGAATCAACATTCACGCTGCCTTCCGGACCTTCACTCGCTTTCTGATGCAGACAATGGTCTGGCGCATCAACGGCACGGCGCCGATGGAGATTCACAAAATTCAACGCTTTCCACGGGACGGCGGCACGTCGCCCGTGATGAAACCGCAGGACGGTTACCTGCAAACCACCATGCTCTACGATGTCGACCTGAGCGTTCAAGACAACGCCTGGGCCGCTCTGGAAACATAACAATAAACGAAAGAACAAAACTATGGCACTACCCAATACTGCATATGTCTCCGGAGGAGTTCAGTTCGGAGGCATCTTTGTCAACGTTTTCCGGCTCGCTGATCCGGATGACAACTCCAGTGGTGTCCTGCTTGGCCGATACCTTGTCGAAACCATTACGCCCAGCGATTCCGGCATTCTCGGCAAACGGCCGGGCGCCGATGGCGGCCGTAACGGCTGGTGGATTTGTGACGGTGACGTCGAAGGCAGCGCCGTCATCCAGCGAACCGTTGCCACGACACCGAGCCTGAAAAATGGCGATTACTTCGATGCCGCGGTGCGCGTGGATTCTAACGGTGATCCTGTCGCCGAGCGGTTTGTGATTCACTCGCCAGGGCACGAAGTCGGCACCAGCTACCGGAAGCAGAACGTCAGCGTCATCGTTGATCAAAGTGCGACTGGCGTGAATGCTGGCGACCAGGAAAGCCCGACCTGATGACGGAGGACGTCAAATCGGAATACGCGCGAGAACTCTTACAGGCGATCGATACCGAGCGCGTTGTAAGAGCTTCATCGTTTCATCTGCGGACGGAAAAGCTGCTGGACTTCGACGTCGTTCCGTTGACGCTCCGGAAGTATTCTCTGCTGCGGTTACTCAACTCGCCGTTCATTCCGCCGTTTGACACGCCGTCACCTATCGATCTCGCGCAGTTTCTTTGGGTCATGTCGCCGCAGTTCGATGCAAATGATAGTCAGGCAAAGAGTGCGTTCTTCCGACGCTGCCGAGGCTTCATCCAACCGGCGCCGCCGCGGTTGCGGATGTTGCGATGGCTTTGGAAAAGCCGTTGCATGGATGCCTCGATCTATGAGGCCGCGCTAGTCGATGCTGCCCGCGCATTCGTCGCGGAAGCCATGCAGGATCGCCCTGAGCCGGTCAACGCCGGGCTCGAGGCCCCGGCCTATTATTGCGATGAAATCGGGCTCTGCGCGGCGCTGGGACGTGAACATCACTTTGAGGAGTCCAGCGTCATCGAGATGCCGTTGAAACGCATCTTTCAATACCTTAAAGAAATCAGGGATCGTGACGCCGCCAAGGCTGGCCAATACGCGTTGCTCTGTAATCCCAGCGATCGCGTGAAGGACAAGTATCTGGAAGCCGCCAACCGAAAGAACTGATGACCCGCGAAGAAGTATCAATCGCAGTCGGCGCCGATGTCACAACCATCGAGCAAAGCCTTGGCATGGGGCGCAATTACTTTGCGCGCTGGGGCCGCGAGCTGAAGTCCGACGGTGAAAAATACACGGAATGGTGGAACGCCGAATTGAAGAAGCGTGAAGACGCGCAGCTCGCCTCGGATGTGCGGATGGCTCAACGGTCCAATCTGGCCAGGCGCTTGTTTCGTCAGCGGGCGGAAGGCGCCGCCGAGAGGGCTGCTACGGAAATCGGCAAGGGCTCAATTCCGGAAAGCTGGCAGAAGATGTCCGAGTATTCGAAGCAGTCCGCCCAAACTGCGTCCGATGCCTGGAGGGGCTTCAACAAGACCACCTCGGGCGAGATCATATCGGCCAGCGGAAAGTTCAGCCAAACATTCCGAACCGCGGTCAAAAGTATCTTCGGCAGCGAGACATCAGCGCTGATCAAAGGCGGCATCTATGGGGCGATCATCGCCGGCGGTGTTGCCGGGTGGAAGGCGCTGACGAAATTCATGGCGGACACGCTCTACGGAGTGAACGGCATCACCGGTGAGCGTGACGCCTGGGGCAAATTCCTCGAGGGCCGACGAAAGGATTTGAGGAAGGAACGCGAACAAGCCGACAAGGATCGCGCGGCACAGGCCGAGGCCGACAAGGAACGCATTTCCAATTTCGAAAAGATCATCAAAAAAGAGAATGAACTGCAGGAAGTCCGACAGGGCATTTACGAGGAAGGCCAATCGAGTCCCGGCAACGCATTACAGGCCCGCATCGATCACCTTGAGAGCGAGCTTGCGATTAAGAATTCCCGTCTCGGAACATTGACGGCCTACGGACCGTTCGGTTCGCAGGTGGGCACCGAACAGCAAATTCTCGAAGCGCAGATTGAAGCCGAGAAGGTAAAGCTGGAATTGCTGAAGGCCCAGAATCAGCAAAAGGACAAGCAGAGCGCTCGCGACAAAGACCTGCTCGAGATCCAAAAGGAGCAAGCCAACATTGGGAAGAAAGAACTTCAATCCTTCATGCCGACTTTACAAGAACTCTCGAAGCGCGGTGTCTTCCGCCGTGAAGCCCGGCAGATTGGGATACTTGAACGCCAGATCGGACGCGATCTGCAGATGGGAGATTTTGGAAAGGCAGAAGCCGACCTGGCACAACGGAACAAACTCTTCGACCAGTTATCCGCGAAAGGCGTGCTGCCCGAACGCGATGCAGTGCGTCGGCAAGCCGAGCTGGCGAGGCGTCAGACTGAACTCCTTGAAGGCATCGCGGATGGAAAGAAGACTCTCAACGTCAAAGCTAAAATGTCATGACTGTCCGATACAGATCCGGCGATTTCACGGTTGCGACCGCAGTCGGCATTCTGCGCAACGAGAGCCCGCTGTTGCCCGAACTCAACGAGGTCCTAATTTTCCACCAGGACTACGTGCAACTTCTGAACAGCTTCACCGCACTTCCCTATAATGATCCCAATCCTGATCTCCTCGGCGAGACCGCGTATCTGATCAACGAATCACCGCGCGAAGACTTTGGGGGTAACAAAGTCAAATGGACTCGAAGTTGGGCACGGGTGCCGAGTTCCTACTCGATGTCCGGCGGCATTTACGTTTACAACTTCCCGGGGTTCGCAACCGGGCGCGCGTTTGAGGTGTCGCGTTTTCCCGTCGCCGTCAGGATCCAGCGCGACTTCTTTTTGTGCGGCAACCTTGGGACGTTCACGCAATGGGAGGATATTCCAATCACTAAAGCTTTCGCCCCTTATGAGGGCGGCGATTCAACCGACTACGTCAATGAGCTGAGCGATACCACGACGCCGACACTGAATGATTATCTGGCCGCGATCTTTTTGGAGCAGGAGATTCAGATCGAGGATTCGAAAGTGCGCTCATGGATGGGCAGCATCTATGTTCGTGAAAACTTTTTTGTGAAGGCGCGATGAGGCAACCCGCTATTCGATCGGGAATGCGGATACCGATGTTCGACCCAAGCCGGTTACGCCCAAGCGTGTTTTCGGTTGAGGATATGAACAAGATCGCGGCGGTCTGCGATGCCGTGATGAATTGTCCTCAGTTCAAGATTTCTGAAAACGGTTTGACGGTCATTCAACCCGGCGGCGGTGCAGCTGTAAAAGTATTTCAGATCACGGAGATCAGCGCTGGGGATTATGTCATCGCGCGCACCTGGGACGGTGCGAACCTCAGCGGCCCCGATGTCAAGATAGCCAAGCAATTCGCATTCAGAACTTCTCTGCTCGCTCAGGTTATTGACGGCACCAACGTCACCCACACGTTTTCCAGCGACAACGAAAGGACCTCAACGGACATCGGCGGCACTCAAAACGAGGTCCTGTATCCTCGCTATGAAGTCGGTGCGGAAATCGTGTGTGCGGAAAGTCAGAACGGGACACCGGTGGAGGTTGACGACGTGCGTATCTCATGGATGGATTTGACCTCGCGGGTCTGGCTGGCCATCGATTGATATGGCCATCTCATCGCCAATTGCAGGCGTCGAGAGTGAAGTCTTTGCGCCGGTATCCGCGCGCATCCCATGCGCGTTAAGGTGCGACGCCAACCCAATTCACATTATCCAGCTCTGTTACGTCAATGTCTATAATACTGGCGGCTATCAGGTAGTTGGTCCGGAACTCGATCTGTCGCTCTTCGACTTTTACCCCCAGCAGGCA
>Ga0208685_1000069_pt1 | contig 45959 bp, 60 predicted proteins | sample EasRivMeERMLT890_FD_187533 | JGI IMG/M metagenome (GOLD analysis project Ga0208685, IMG submission 187533) | Soil microbial communities from meander-bound floodplain in the East River, Colorado, USA - East River MetaG ERMLT890 (SPAdes) (version 2) | ecosystem: Environmental > Terrestrial > Soil...
CGTGCCGGAAGGCCCGAAACGACCCGGTCGATTACAGAATTGTAATTTCCTAGTCGGGAAAGTGACACAAATTGCCACGAAAATAATTTGCAATGGGCGCGTTTTTCGCTTGACTCCCATAGCAGAAAGCGTATGATCATACTGTTAGCTAGCAATTACGCTACTAACGAACAAAGGATCGTGACTCTAGTGACTACGCCAAACGCGGATCAAATCGAAGCTGCAATCGTCGCTGGTGACATCGTTGCGCGTGAAGACACTGTCGATATCGGCGAGAAACAGTCGCCGACGGGAAAGGCTGCGACTGGCAAGTATCGCAGACTCGATGCCATGACCGCTCGTGGAATGGCGATTCTCTGCAATGGCAAGATCGAACCGCAAACGGATCGCCCGGCGGAAGGCAAGGATACGCGCACGGAAGAGCAGAAGGCCAAAGGGGTTTGCGACCATTTCAACTATGGGCGCGACCTTGACGTGCGCGCGGCAGTGCGGAAGGCAATCATCGACGAACTCGGTGGCCCGGAAAAGGGAATCAAGGAGAGCGTCAAGGGACTGCTCGCAATGGGCGAGACTCGCGACGAGATTCCCGCCATGATCGCGGCGTCAAAGAAGTTCCGCGAAGTGGAAAACGCCGAAGCGATCGCCACCAAGATTCTCGCGTCGCTGTAAGATCGCGCGAGACTCAACACGCTACCGGCTGGGACTGCAAACCAGCCGGTATTTTTTTGCCTTCCTACCATTACGTTAGTCTACGTAATCATTACGTTATGTTACGTAATGACGAATCCCATCACATTCCACGCGCGCCCATGATCTGAGAATTGTTGAAGGCCCGGATTTTTTTATTTGAGTCAATCATAGTCAAGTATCAACATCCATCACGGCCACACCCCCATGCCCCACTTTTTTGGGTCCCATACCCCCACCGGAATGAAAAGGTTCATCACGCGAGGAAAATCATACTGTTCAAGATGGGTCCCATAGTCCGCTTCGCGTCCTGCTACAGTCTAGGCAAACGGGATACCGAATCCGCTTCGCGTCTTAACGATAGGGACACCGAATACTGTTCACCGTGCGAACACTTGACCGGCGAAAGGAGTAGCGAAAACTCGCGTTTTTGTTAGGAAAAGTGGCAAGATTTGACTTTTTGGGTAATGGATGCTAACCTGAGAGCAGGGCGCACATCATGTTCTTATCGAAGGCAGAAGCAGATAGCCGTCTACGAGACAAGAGGAACTTGTTCCGTGAGACTCGCCCTGCGAGTGTGAGTTCAGATCCATCTGCCATGCGTGATGAGTTTCCAGAGGTATTTGAGCAGGACGAGGAGTCTGTTTCACATCCTGATTCCGACCCTCGCTTTGCTCTTGCCGACCCAGGTCTGGATGCTGCCGACATAGCACAGCAGGAAGTGGGTGAAGGCGATGTCGAGTATGAGGCTAAGCAGGAGAGTCTGAAATCAGATGATCCTTGCATAGCCGCGCTCGATGCTCTCATTCAGCCTCGTAATGGGTCCCATCCCAGGTATCGGGGGAAGCTGGAGAGTCAGGTAGCGATAGCAGAGACTTCGCTTCTCCTCGGAGACAGGGTCGCAGGTAATCTTTTCGATCTCTCTCAGCCTCAGACGCAAGCCTACCGGAACAGTCTCTCCTCGACAGCAGACATTACAAACGGAAACCCACCCAAGCCCGCGCTCAAAAAGAGAGTAGATGCTATCAAAGAGGAGCTTGCTGAAGCAGCAGGTATCCGACTGAAGCAGACTCTCGGTTTCCTTTCCCCAGAGAAGTTGAGTCGAGTAAAGCGTGCAACGAACCTGTCCAAGATAGCGAAGGACATGGCAGTCGTCCTTGATCGCTGTAGCCCGAAGGAGCAGACGCATGAAGGTGGAGTGCATTTCCACATCATGAAGCCTGAGGTCCAGAGGGAGACAGTGTATGATGTTGTGAAGATTGGTAGTGGCCTGTCGCTTGATGCTGGGTCAGGAGAGAAGTGATGGATCAGCAAGAGCAGTATCTCCCGCGCAGAGAACGGACTCCTACCGAGATTCGTAAGCTCGCAGACGACATCGCGTCATGGAACAATCTGACGCTTGATGAGGTTGCTGTCGAGTTGAGGAATCTTGCCGATCTCAAGGAGCGGATTCACAAGGACAGGCAGGACCTTTTCAGTCGCGGAGATCAGTAAGTTAGGTCAATAGGAGCGAGCATGAACGGCGAGTCTGTATCTCACGAGTCATCTGTGACCATAGCATCATCTCGTATCACTGGCGCTGTCAGGAAGCTGAAGCCATCCTACGGGTTCATCGCAGGAGACAATGGGAAGGATTATTTCTTCCACTGGACTGCGATGGACAAGAATGGCAAGAACTTCCGTGAGCTTTCGATTCAGGATCGGGTCAGCTTTCTTATCGCTGAGTCTCCTGATGGGGAGCGCGCGGTGGCAGTTCGGTTGGTCAGTTAGGAGGATGAAATGGGACCAGTTGATGAGAAAGCGGACAAGGCAGGGAAGGCCGAGAAAGCCGAGAAGGTGGAGAAAGCCTCAGTCGAAGAGGGCGGGGCAGTTCTCGTGCCTGTTACGTTTCCATCGGGTGTGACGTATCAGGCAGTCGTCAGACAGTTCATCGGCATTGGGACCATGAACGTCAAGACGGCGCGTGGTGAGGTCAAGGCGGAGAGCACGGACATCATCATGACCTTCGAGGATGATCCCGATGATCCGGAGAATCAGGACAACCTCGACGACATCCGTGCTGGAAAGACGACCGTCGTGTTCCCTCTCGACTTCTTCGTGGCTCTGTTCCCGAGCGCCGGTATCCCCGCGGGAGAAGTCCGAACCTTCCCATTCGGCCCTGTTTCGAGAGAGGTTCCCGACGATCAGGGCGCGCTCAATCAGGCCATTCTCTCGAAGGTCTTCCCTCCGGAAGCCGACAACTCCCTGCCCTCACGACGACCTGCCCAGCCGCCCGCAAGACCCGCACAGCCGAAGCAGGATTTCGGTCATCGCGTCTAGGAGCTAGTTCACAAGCGAGCTAGTTCAGAAGAAAGGAAAACGAGATGCCAGCCCAGATCACCGCCTACTTAGTCGCCGTTTGGCTCTGCGTCGGGCTTATCACTGGCTTCGGCTGGACAGTCGGAGCGTGGGTCGCATCTCGGCTTCTTCGCTAATCGGAAACGAGCGCATCTGCGCTAGGGAGAGAACGTATGGCTTTCAGCAATGCTTTCAGGTCACTGAGCGATGCGATGAAAAGTCCGAGCGTCGCATCTGCTGTGCCTGGAGTGGCCGACAGGATGAAGCGGAACTCGGATGTCAGCACGGGGACTCCGCGGCGCAGCATGAGACCAGCCGTGAAGAATCTCGGCAACCAGATGGGATTCGGTCGCAAAAAGAAGCCCGCCATGAGACCAGCGATTGCCGATATCGGCAACAGGATGCGAGGCTTCTAGGCACGACTCATGACAGCTGATATCTTCTTTACTCTCGTACTCGTTGTGGTGTTTCTGGTCTTAGTCTCTTTCGCTGTTGGTAAACTCTGATGCGTGTTGACCTAGCATCTCTCAACGCCGCGCTCAGGAACTACGCGAGCTATAATCTGCCACCGGACTTTCAACTCTACGAAGTGGACGGTAAAGCTCTCTTTGAGGTGCGAGAGGCAGATGGATCTCTCAAGCTCAACTCCTTCGCCTTCTATCTCCACAATGAGACCTTCAAGACTTGCACCCTCGTACACTTTCCTACCGAATCTTCCATCTTAGATGCTCTGGGTTCTGCGATAACCTACTTTCGCATGAACATACTCGATAAGGAAGTAAGCGCACCTAGTCGAGTCAGCTAGTGCCTATCGCGGACCTGGATCGTTACTCGCGGGTCTGGGAGCCGCACGAGAAGCAAGTCGAGTATATCCAACTCCCGTTCTCAATCTTCGAGGCTCTTTACGGTGGGGCTGTAGGTGGCGGTAAGTCAGAGCTACTTTACATGCTCCCGATCGTTTACGGATTCCATGAAGTTGCTGGATTCCACGGAGTTCTTTTCAGAGAGACCTTTCCTCAGTTGGAAGCGTCTCTTATCATGCGGGCTGTCCCCATTTACAAAATGTTGGGGGCACATTACGACGGAACCAAACATGTCTGCACGTTCCCGTCCGGAGCTGTTATACGATTCTCCTACTTGGAGAACGACAACGACGCCCGAGACCACGACACAAACGAGTATCAGTACGTCGGATTCGATGAGCTTACTGCTTTCAACGAGTTTCGATACACTTACCTTACCTCTCGTGTGCGTAGTCTCATTCCTGGCATCCCTCCTATTGTCCGTAGTGCTACTAATCCTGGCAACATCGGGCACCTCTGGGTTCGGCAACGCTTTATCGAACCTGCTCCTAATGGTGGGACTATCATCCATCATCTTGAGTCCGACACGAAGCGCATCTTCATCAAGGCGCTTCTCACCGACAATCCGTTCCTACTCAAGAAGGACCCCGGGTATCTAAAGAGGCTTCGCCTTCTACCACTTGCAGAGCAGAGAGCTAAAATCTATGGTGATTGGTGGGTCTTCGCGGGTCAAGTATTCACCGAGTGGAGAGATCCATTCTTTGGATCTAGATTCCCTGATGAACCGACTAATGCCTGCCACGTCATCGATGACTTCGTTCCTCCTCAATGGATGCCCCGAATCATCGCTTGTGATTGGGGCTATCACCCAGGACAGACTTGGGTTGGATGGGCTGCTGCTGCTCCAGATAAACGAGCCATTCTTTATCGTGAGAGAGTCTGGTCTAAGACTGATATCGCCGTGTGGGGCGCTGATGTTGCAAGACTCACCGAGGGCGAGAGAGATGCTGTTGTATCATGCGTCCTAGATCCTTCGGCATGGGGTCGTAGAGGAGAGTCAAAGACTATAGCCGAGCAGGTGATTGAAGCGACAGGGCTTCCTTTCCAGAAGGCTGATAACGACCGCATCGGTGGCAAGTTACTGATGCATGAGTATCTGAGATGGAAGCCCAGACCAGCGAGCTTTACTCCGGAGTCGGGTTACGATGAGGAAATCGGGCTGAGGATTCTTCGTAACAAAGGAATCGACGCCTACAAGGAATACTGTGATCTGTTTGAGCCAGAGGTAGCAGAGACTAACCTCCCTCAGCTCCAGGTCACCAAGAGTTGCGATGAGTTCAGGAAAACGATTCCAGCCTGTGTCTATGCCGAGAAGGAAGGCAAGAAGGCTGAGGATGTAGCGGAGTTCACTGGCGACGACGCTTATGATGGTGGACGTTATCTCATTAAGGCGATACATGAATACTACAACCTCTCGAGTAAGCGATCGGCGCAGTTTGGTGAGCTTGGTCAAATCGTGGCTGAGTTCGATAGGACGAAAGATTGGAATACCTACTACCGAAAGATGGCCGCGTTCGACACCAAGTTTCGGGGTCAGACTGGAACCGTCGCGCGCCATGCAGGTAGATTCTCCGGTACTCGATTCCAGAGCCGACTTCGTTTTCGCCCTCGGTAAGAAGGCGTTGCGATATGAAATCTTCCGCCTCGACAGTGAACTCGAACGGCAGCGCGCAGAGAATGGCGCCTTCAGGTCTCAACTTAATGAGCTCGAACTCGCCTACGAGGGAGCTGTCAAGAGGAATGAAGCACGGTTGGATAGCCTGCTTCATAAACAAGACCAAATCGTCGATTCTCGTCTTGGTCTTGTCCAGCCACAGCGAGCGAGCAGTTCTGAAGAGACTACCCCTGTCGTCCGTCGCTCATTTGACTGGCGTAAAGCTAGAGCGACGTTTGAGAACGATCGTCGTGAGGAGTATTGGCGAACTGTTCGGGAGTCGGTAGAGAAGAAAGATAAGAAGGTAGTAGCCGAGAAGAAGTGATGGAAACAATCATTCCAGAGCCGACTGAACCGCTAGGTCCTGAAGTGACCGACATGCAGGTTCTAGAGGGGCCTGAAGAAAAGCCCATCTACGACACTGATGAGGCCCACTCCATTCTCAACCTAGTGAAAGACCTGGACCGCGCCGAGGAGTTCGTCAGACTCAGTGAGGTTCGGAAGTATCGTCGGAATCATCACTACTGGAACGGTTATCAGTACCTCGCCTGGGATGAGTTGGCAAACGACTGGAAAACTCCTGCCGACATCATCGCCGAGGATCCTCAGTCGGACATCGATCCTAGCATTTATGCGAAGGTTGTCAATGTCTACAAGGCTCATGGCGAGATCTTCATTGGTGCTCTTACGGCGGGCCTTCCACGAGTCCGATTCTTTCCTGCTGACGCCGACGATGCTGACGATGTTACGGCGGCCAAAGCGAAGTCGAGAGTAGCCGAGCTCATTCAGCGGCAGAACAAGGCCCATCTTCTTCTCATGAAGTCCCTGTTTCTCCTCTACAATGAGGGGTCAGTGGCTTGCTACAATGAGAACAAGACGGATTTCAGGTTCGGTAAGACCAAAGTAACTGACTATCAGGATGTCAATGTTACTAACCGCACTTACTCGTGCCCTGCTTGTGGTGCTCCTCTTGATGATCCTAGCCTTCCTGCTCAAGTAAGAGAGGGAGATCCAGTCCCGCCACCTGACCAGATTCCAGTTACCTGCCCGAACTGTCAGAGTCTCGTCACTCCAGACTTCGAGGAGATGGATGACGTTCAGCAAGAGGTTTCAGGTGAGCATGACGAGCCGAAGAACCGTGAGTGCCTTGAGATTTACGGTCCTTTGCATGTCAAGTTCCCTCACTGGTGCCGTGACCAGTTCTCTACGCCTTACATAATCCTTGAGACTGAGGAAAATGCAGGGCTGATGAGGTCCATTTATCCAGAGTTCGCGGACAAGATCACATCTTCTTCCTATCCCGACGTTTACGACAAGGAGTATCGGGTTCCGAGCGCCTACAAAAACGATTTTCCTCGTGATCTTGTCACTGTTCAGAGAGTTTGGCTCCGTCCGTGGGCGCTGAACCTGATTGGTGATGGTCTTGGCGAGGAAGCTATGGCTCTCAAGGCGAAATATCCTGAGGGAGTCTACGCTGTCATCCTCAATCACTCCCTCGTAGTCGAGATTCTTCAGGACAAGCTCGACGATCATTGGACAATCATCGAGCACCCTCTCGCCGAGACTCTACATCCTGAGCCTATCGGTGCTCCGATGGTGCCGATTCAGGACATCACGAATGAGCTTACGAATCTTGAGCTTGAGACGGTGGAGTTTGGGATTCCTGAAGTTTTTGCTGATCCCGGTGTGCTGGATTTTGATTCTTACAAGCGCAACGAGGCTCGTCCTGGTCAAGTTTCAGAGGCACGCGCGCCGGCGGGACAGAACCTGAGCTCTGGATTCTTCGAGATGAAGGCATCCACTATGTCTCGGGAGTTGGATTCCTTTCAGACCAGAATCGAGAAGTTCGGTCAGTTCGTGCAGGGCACGTATCCCTCGATTTTCGGTGGAGTTCAGCAAGGCGGTGGTGGAACGGCACGAGAATACGAACTCTCACGAGCAGCCGCGCTCCAGAGGCTCACGACTACGTGGACAGTCGTTCAGGAGTGGTGGGTTGCTTCTCTCGGTAAGGCCGTTGAGAGCTATATCAAGAACATGCGCGAGGACACTCAGTATGTTCAGGGTAAAGGTAGCGGCTTTATCAATGCTTGGATACGTCGTGAGGAGTTTACGGGAGAAACTGGTGAAGTATCTCCTGAAGTCTCCGAGGCTTTCCCAATCTCATGGGCACAGAAGCGTGATGCTATCCTCAGCCTCCTCCAGATGGGCAACGAGGACATCAACACAGTCATACGGCATCCAGAAAATGCCAGCATGATTGCATCTATCATTGGTGTCGGGGAACTTTACATCCCAGGCGATGACGACAGGAACAAGCAGCTCATTGAGATTGCCAAGCTCCTGAGAGAGCAGCCATTCCCTGTCATGCCGTCTGAGATGAATCCGAGAGGGATTGTTTCCTCGGTTCCAGTTCAGGGGGACATAGACAATCACTTCATCGAGGCCGAGATTTGTAAGGCTTGGCTGAAGTCTGAGGTTGGGCTTGATTCTATGCAGACCAATCCTGATGGACGCGCAAATGTAGAGGCGCATTTCAGGGAGCACGCTTTCTTCCTTCAGGTTTTGGAGCAGGAAGCGGACGAGAAAGAGGCTGAGGGAGAGGAAGAAGTTAGCGAAGAAGGTCTTGAACCTGAACCTGTAGCATAGGAGTAGCTGATGTATCTCAAACACGTTCTACAATCTCCCGACGCTGACCCATCCGGGGGTGGCTTAGATCAAGTCGATGATCTCACTCAGGACCTTGCCGATCTTGATGCTCCTGATGCTGATGCCGACGACAATCAGGACGACGGTGATTCCGACGAGCCTGAGGATGGGGACGAGAAGGTCAAGAAGGGTGGAAAAGACAAGGAAGATGACGAGGAAGATGACGAGGAGAAAGATGACGAGAAGGATGAGAAGGAAGATGAGGACGAGGAGGATGACGAGAAGAAGTCTTCCGAGCCTAATCTCTCGCCTTCTTTCAAGGATATCAAGGCCAAGTATCCTGACCTTTTCAAGGATTTCCCCAATCTTCGATCTGCGTTCTTCCTTGCTCCCAAGTTTCTAGAGGTCTTTCCAGACGTAGAGGAAGCCAGCATCGCATCTCAAAAGGCTCAAGAGTACGATGTCCTTGAGAGTACACTTGTTGGTCAGGGAGACCCGAGGACGATCCTCGCGACCATCGCAGAGAATCAACCACAAGCTCTCAAGAAGATCGCAGGGAGCTTTGGTGAGGCAATGCGAGAGGTGTCGCAGGAAGGCTATCAGGCTCTCACAGAGCCGATCATTCAGGAGTTGGTTTTCTTCGCTTCTCAGCATGGGCAGAAGATTGGTGACAAGAATCTTGTCCTGGCCGCGCGCCACATAGCGAACTTCGTGTGGGCGAATGGTGGACAGGTTCCAGACCAGCTTCCGTCGCGGACGAAAAAGAATGAGCCTTCTGAGGCAGAGGTTCAGCTTCAGGAGGAGCGGGAAGCGACAGAGAAGCGGGAGTTCTCACGCGCATTGACTGAGATCGAGACTAGCGCGACGACTGAACTCAATCAGATCCTCAATCACAAGCTCGACGGGCTGACGCCTTTTGAGAAGAAGGCGATTGTGAAAGAGGCGAAACAGACTATTGATTCAGTCTTGTTGAAGGACAAGGCTTTTCAGCAGACGCTCAAAGGGCTATGGAGACGTGCCCAAGAGAGCGGTTGGGACGATGGCTCAAAATCCAGAATCAGACGCGCGTGGCTGGATCGCGCTAAGGCCGTCGCTCCCGGTGTAAGAAATCGTCTCAAGACTGAGGCTCTTACTGCTCGAAATCCTGGTAAGGGTCGTGAGGAAGTTCAACAGGGCAAGAAGCGACAGTTTCCGAGTGGTGGTGGCGCGTCTGGACGTCTGGGCCGTGGGTTAACTGATCCCTCCAAAATCAATTGGGCCAAGACGACCGACAAAGACATTCTCGACTCGTAGCTGTAGGATAGCCCTTGAGGGGAAACGACATGAGAACTGGACATCTGTATCCGTGGCATCAGACGCCATCAGGATACTTCTTTGCCCAGACCGAGTCTCAGGTCGTGGCTACCGAGCTTGAGCGCGTATCGCCCAAGATCCCGGTCCTGTTCGAGAGGGACTCGCAGTTCTATGCCAACATAGGAAAGCGACCCGTCGAAAAGGTCTCCTCGCGTGACATGCGTATCCCACTGGAAATCAGGCCGGGTGGTCTCTTTGGCTACTTCGACACGGCTGGTGGGGACATGGGACGCGGCGAGGGTCCGACCTTCGAGAAGGGCACCATCACAACGGTAAACTTCAAGTATGCCGTTGAGTGGCACAAGAAAGCACAATGGTCTACCGACAACGCTCGGAAGGCCGTTCAGGACTCGGTGAAGCACCTTCTCGCCAATTCGATGAAGGAGTTCCGCCGGGCCATCGACGTGCAGTGCATGGGGAATGGTGATGGCGTTTTGGCGACAATCAGTGTCGTCGGTGGCGCCGGTCCCTATGTGCTGACGACCTCGACAACGGATGGATTCGGAACTCGTCTCCTCCGCGTCGGGCACAACGTCAACATCTACAACTCGACCCTGGCTACTCACAAGACGCCAGCGGACGAGCGTAGAATCACCTCGATTGATCACGAGGCAGGGACTGTCACTATCGCTGGTGGAGCAATCGCGACCATCACGGCTGGCGACAAGATCGTTGCTTCTGGTCTCTCAGGTGCGAACCCCGTGGGCCTGTTGGGTGTCGGCTATCACCACAACAGCGCATCGACTGGAGCATGGCTCGGACTCGACAGGGCAACGTGGCCTGAGGTTCGTGCCAATCGTATCAACGCTGCTGGTGCTCTCGGACTGACCCATGCACGCCGCGCTCTCAACAAGATTGGGGAGCGGCTTGGCATGGAAAACGGTCTGAAGTGCGAAGCGTGGATGCATCCCTGCCAGTCTCAGGCATATGAGGGTCTCGGTCAGCTCGTGACCCAGATCAACAAGATGCCGACTGCCAACGAGAAGATGGACCTGTATTACGATGTCCAGCAGATCGCTGGCATTCGTATCAGGAAGCACTTCAACTGGAACAAGACCCGTATCGACTTCGTGGTCAACGAGGTGTGGGGCAGAGCCGAGATGCACCCCGCCGGATTCTACGAGGAAGAGGGTCGGCGGCTGTTCGAGGTGCGTGGGGCATCGGGTGGTGTTGCTGCGGCGACACTGTTCTATCTCGTTGCTTCATTCAACACCTTCGTCAATCAGCCTCCTGGCCTCAGCTACATCTCGGATCTGGCCATCCCGGTCGGATACACTCACTAATCTTTATCTCCGGTCGCTCGGGAGAGGTGGAGTCCGACTGTCCCTCCATCTCTCCCCCTTTATGCACATTACAGACCTCATACAAGTCGAGACTATAAATGGGTATCTCAGACAGAACTTCAGAGTTCTCGATGGGAGACCGATTTATAGACTCGTCTGGTCCGATGATCAGTTGGAGATTCGTAAAGGTAAGTTCTCTGACTGGTACGGGAAGATTTTCATTCGCGAGTACGAGGCTGTAAGGGAGATCAAGAAGTATTGGTATATCAAGCCACCGTGTTGGGTCTTGGAGAAGCTCATCTTCATGGCTAATGCGGAAGTGCTGAAAGACATCGTCTCTGAGCTAGTGACAGCACAGAATGGGACGTATGAGCCAGTCTACTCGTTCAAGGATGCGAAGGACAATCCTCTCCCTGTAGACTTCGAGGTAGTGCAGTTCATCCTTCAAGCTCTGCATAGCCCGGCTCGTAAGGTCGATCCTGAACTAGCTCGTCGGATGCAAGAGAAGGAAGAAAAGGAAGAAGTTGACTACTTCGTGAACGAGCTAAGCGAGGGAGAGCGGTCGCCATTGTTCGTGTGGGACAATGGAGCCTTCGTGAGCAGCAACCAGTTGAAATACGCGCAGGAGTATAAAGAGTCGAAGCTAGATCCCTTTCCTCTAGAGAAGGCAGGAGCAGAAAATGGACCAATCATCACTGGTGTCTGACGTATCGACTGTAATCTCAATTCTCCCGGTTGAGGTCAACGAGTTCAAGCCGGGTCTGGTTCCTGGCGAGTATCATATCCCCGCTGTGAAAGATCCGGCTAGGGGATTCGAGTTGCTTCATGTCGTGCGCGCGACGTTCCCTGTCTACATCGACGAGAACAGGCCCGCGCTGATCGTGCCGACACCGAGCGATACGGTCGCTGCTTCGATCTGTCGAGACCTCAAGATTTCGCTGTCCTACTATGAGGCTGGCGTATCGGAGCCGGGGCTGTTCTGGAAGTTCGGGATCATCAATCGGGCTGATGTTGGAGCGAAGGTGGGACCGGAACTCGACCGCGCTCGCATCATGCAGATTGAGTGGTTCAAGCGTCTGGTTGATGCGGCGGACGATGACTACCAAGTCTACAAAACGCACCGAGTGATCTCCCCACTTCAGAGATTGGCCTGTGGTTTTCTCGGGCTAAAAAAGGTGTGGGATACAGATAGAGAAGTCACAGAGCATCTCGCTATGTCGAAGTGCAAGTATTGCCGTGGCGAGATCGATTCCGATGCCATCATCTGTCGTCACTGCAGAGGGATTCAGGACGTCAGGAGATACGAGCTGGAGTACAAGGAAGCGGCGATGGGTGTTGTTCCCTCAAAGTCTGCTTCTTCTCTGGAAGCAGATTTCAAGTTGCCCGAGCCTAAGACTCCAAGCTCGAAGGCATAACCGTTCACCCGGCGAACACTTTTCGGGAGGGGTCATGGGAAGAATCGACATAGATACAGTCGAGGCTGCTTTCGGTCCAGTGGTTGTTGATCCTGGGCAGAAGGCGACTATCGAGCTAGTGACAGCACGATTCGTCGAGCTTGCAAGGACAGTGATCACGAACGTCCCCGATTGCGCACACAGATCAGCGGCTCTGAGGGACATCCTTCAGGCGAAGATGATGTGTGTGGATGCAATCGCAAAGGGCGGACTGATCTAGGAGCCAGTCATGGCCTATACAGCAGCAGAAGTCCTATCTGAAGCACGGGCTGGATTGCTCAACGACCCGACAGGAGCTATCTATCCCGATCCTCCTATGATCGTCCTTCTCAACAAGGTCTACAAGGAGCTTCAGACTAAGGTATCTGCATTGGGCATCGGGACGACAAAGGAAGCGACTGCTGCTGTCCCTGTCAATGCTGGAGTCACCCGTCTCGGTGATGGTGCTGGACTTCCTACTGGCCTGCTCTTTCCTATCCACATAAAGGAGAGGGCGAAGGGATCACTGGAAGACTACATCGACATGGACGAGACTGACTTCGAGCCTGACATCAGACCAGATATACGCATGAAGTTCTGGTCTTGGCGTGAGGACGAGATCAAGTTTCCTGGAGCTACGACTGACCGTGAGCTTCTCATCAAGCATGTCAAGTCACTTGGAGAGATAAGTGACGTCAACTCTCCTATCCTCATCATCAACGCGCAACAGTGGCTCGCTCAGAGATTGGCTGCTGTAGCTTCTGCAACGATAGGGCACAATCCGAAGAGAGGGGCTATCTTGCAGGGCGACCTCGTCACTCTCTGGAGCGATCTATCAGCAACACTCATCAAGCGTCGACAGGCGATTCCTGTCAGAAGGAGAAGAACGAGATACAGAGTTCCCTAGTCCGAGGATTATTCCTCGCCTACAACAAGGCGGACAAAGGAGAAGTGATATGCCTTTCATGGCAAACGCGACGGCGATGTTGAAGAACTTGATCGAGAACGGTATCTTCTTTCACGCAGAGGCTGGAGTTCCTGTCGATGGGGCATCTGGGACCGGCGCTGGCGTGATGGGTCCGGGTTCCCTCATCTACGATACGACTGGGAGACAGTGGTATCAGAACGTCGGGACGAAGGCTGTTCCGAATTGGGATGCCGCTCTGGTGGCTCCGGTCGCTCTCCGCGAGGCTGCTGGTGACGGACGTGGTCGCGTTGCTGGACTAGGAGAGAAACCGACTCAGCTTCCTGCTGACAAGCCTGGTTTTGACAGGCGGTAGTCATGCGCGACCATCCACCACTTACAATCGGGTCGTTCAGAGGGACGTTCGACCGTGGCGAGGACGATACTTGCCCGATCGGATTCTTCCGTTCGTCTCAAAACATCCGATTCGTCAAGGGTGGGGTGACTTCTCGCTTCGGGACGACTAAGGACATCGACATCGGTGACGTTCGACGCTGCACGGTCTACAAGAGGATAGGTGAAGCTCAGAGGCTACTGATTCTAGATGGTCAAGGAAACCTCTATGACTCAGTGAATCTAGCTACTCCTATCCTCTCCATCGTTGCGATGACAGATTTCTCATCCGTGACGATGTTCAATCGGGCCTACATTACTCCTCATAACAGTATCACTGGACTACCAGGAGAGAAGGTCTATGTCTACGAAGGCTCTGGCACGGCTCGACCTGCTGCTGGTATTGGACCTAGTGCTTCTCTTGTTGCTACTAATTCTGCTCAGGTAGGGCATGTAGAGCTGGGGACGCATGTCTTTGGTGTAGCTTTCGAGACCAATACAGGATTCATCACAAAGATTGGTGGATTCGCCTCACTAGCTTGTGTTGGTGGCAAGAAGGTCGATCTGAGCGGGATTCAGATTGGTGATCCCGACGTTGTTGCGCGCTTCATATTCTCCACGAAGATCATAGCCAACTTCCAGGGTGACTTCGAGAATCAGACCTACTACTACGTGGAGCGCATACCGGACAACGTCACTACGACCCGCACGGTAGATTTCTATGACGCATCCCTACAGGACGAAGCATCTTATCTGCTTGAGGCCGCTGATACCATCCCTGCTGGTGTGGGTATCGGTGAGTATCGCAGTAAGCTGATAGTCTGGGGTGAGGATGCGAATCCGGCGATTGTCAGAGTCTCTCAGTCAGGACAGCCAGAAGTCTTCAATCTGGTTGAGGGATTCATCACTGTCAAGCCTGGTATCGGTGGGGGTGTAAGGAACGCCTTTGAGCATCGGAATCAGCTAGTGATGCTCAAGGCTCAACACGCCTTTACTTCCATCGACAACGGGGAACCTGCTGCGTTCTGGGAAGTCGGCTCTGTTGACATGAGTGTAGGAACTGAGTGTCATGGAGTTGGCCGATCACTAGACTTCGGTGAGAACGTAAAGGACCTAGTTTTCGTCGCAGATCGTGGTGGCTTGAAGGTTTATAATGGAACCTTCACAGTAGACGACTTGACCTTCAATGTAGATGATATCTGGAGTCGCATCACAAAGACGGCCTTCAATCAGGTTGAGCTTGTGATCGATCCCATCGAGTCTCGCATCTATGTTGCTATTCCACTTGATGGTGCGACTAGGCCAACCCATGTTCTCTACGCCGATTGCTCAGAGGGGCTAGACCACGATTCGATTCGTTGGGATCTTTGGGCCTTCCCGACTAAGCCTACGTCCATTGTAGTCGATGTGGTCCAGAACAAGACTGTTTTCAAGTATGGCTCCATTGATGGTGGAGTCTATATGATTGATGAGGGCTCGAAGCTCGACGATGGTCAGGCTATTGATCATTGGATTGAGTTCCCTCATCTGCCTTCCAGTGAGGAGCTTGTAGACCAGACCTACCACTATACGGGTGCGCGTATGCGGATTCGTGGTGTTGGGAATCTGATCATCACTCTGCGAGGCTTGGATGAAGTAGACAATCTTGTTCCTCAATCACCGCTGCTTCAGGAACTACCGGGCAAAACCCTCTTTCAGGGCTGGAACTTCACGAGCGAGAGATGCTCCTGTAAGCTGCGACTCAACGTGGCTAACAACTGGTTCATCTTGACCAAGATTACCTTCTTTGTCTCGCTTGTTTGGGAGGATAGGGGCTAATGGTCACTTCCTCCCAGATGGAGTTTGAGTCTCTCATACAGGGACTCCAGAGGGTAGACCCTCGACTCTATCAGGCTCTCATGCTGCTGAACAAGCAGATGAGTGAGCTTACACAAGCTGTCAATCCTCTAATCATCGAGTCTACTCTTGGTGCTGCTGGAATCTCCAATCTTCCTGCACCAGCCGATTTCACTATCTCCTCTACTGGTAGGACGGTGAAGCTAGAGTGGAGTGATGTAGTCGGAGCTACTCAGTATGAGGTCAGGAAAGGGACGGATTGGAATACAGCTAACTTTCAGCTGAGGATTTCTGGACTACAAGCGAACATCGATCCTCTACCTTATGGCAATCATACCTATCTTATCAAGACTCTGGATTCAAGTGGTGCCTACTCAGTCGATGCTACGGCTGCGACTTTCGATGTAACTCAGATTGGGGCGCCTAGCGTTTCAGCTTCAGTCATCGACAACAACGTCCTACTCAATTGGAGCGCGCCGCCGAGCATCTTTGCGATAGATCACTACATCATTCGTAAGGATGGTGGATTTGTAGGGAACATTAACTCTACCTTTACTACTGTCTCTGAGAGCGTAGCTGGAGTCTACGATTATTCAGTGGCAGCAGTAGACGTAGCAGGTAATGAGGGAATCGAGGCGAGCGTCACGGTCGAGGTCAAGTCTCCACCTGACTTCAACCTACAGGACAATCGAACTAGCGACCTCAACGGCACACGCGTAAACTGCATCAGGACTGATCTTCCTAGCCTCATCTGTCTGTGGGAACCTGAGACATGGGAAGAACACTACCTCACTAACTCATGGTTGGATATTCAGGACCAGCTTGATGCCGGCTATCCAATCTACATCCAGCCGACGGCCGTAACTGGTTCGTATGAGGAAGTGGTTGACTATGGGCTGAACTTCAACAACGTCATCGTGTCGATCATATGGAATACCAATCAGATTACAACCTCCACAGTCAACATCATTGTGAGGATGGCTGTATCTGATGATGGTATTACATATACTCCCTTCACAGACGGTGCAGTTCAGTTCTTTGCTACTTTCAGATACCTCAAGTTCAGGCTGGAGTTCACAGCTGAGGACGACAAGGCGATCATCGAGATTTACAACCTTACGATTCGGTTGGACGTCAAGAGGGAGAACGATGGTGGTGAGGTAGAAGCACTAGCATCTGATGTCGGTGGAACGGTGGTATTCTTCAACAAGGACTTCAAGGATGTTGAGAGTATCACCTGCACAGTCAAGTCGGTGACTGAGCCATACATCGTCATCTTTGACTTCCTAGATGCTCCTGACCCTACATCGTTCTCCGTCTACGTTTTCGATACGACTGGAAATCGAGTCTCCAAGACCGTCGAGTGGAAGGCACGAGGGATAGTCTAGTGTGGCAGCGTTGGAATCAGTCAACCCATATCTTCGAGAAATCGGATGATAATGGGGCTATCTGGGTTCCTCTGCCTTTGTCTAGTGCGATTCTTACTGAGGGGATAGTTAATCCGGATAGACTTGGGAGTGGTACTCCTGATCTAACTAAGTTCCTCAGAGGTGATAGCACTTGGCAGCTTCTATCATCGATATCTCCTGCTGTTCCAGATGCATCGGAGACAGTCAAGGGCATTATCGAACTTGCAACTGCGGCAGAGGTTATAGCCTCCGCAGATGCAGTTAGGGCCATAACACCGGCAACTCATGCTCCGTGGGCTAATTACACACCTGTCTGGTCATGGACAGGTGGAGCCGTATCATTAGGAAATGGTACTCTCACTGGACGCTGGTGCAGAATTGGGAAGTTGGTCCACTTCAAGATTTACTGGACTGCTGGTAGTACGACTACTTTTGGGACTGGGACAGGCGGTTGGGAGTTTACGCTACCGATAGCTACAGTAACCACATTCATCGGGGTAGTTAGATTTGTGGATGTGACTCCCTTTGCAGGACGTCTTGGTGTTTGTTGGAATGGTGGTGCTGGAGTAACACCGTTTGCTCTAACGACTGGTTTCGTGACAGCATCAGTCAATGCCATATCACCACATACGTGGGCGGTCAATGATAGCATAGTTATTGAGGGCACCTATGAGGGTGCGTAAAGGGGAATGACCAAAATGACTGACAGACCTGAGGCTCCAATCGCTGGTGAACCGACTGCTACGTTCTGTATCTCAAGGAGCGAATCATTCGAGGCTCCACACAAACCTGGGTCGTTCTGCACATACTACCCGAGGGGTCAAAAGGAAACGATTCTCTCAATCCAGCCAGACGGCTCAAAGGGAGTCCGATTCGTGAACGAGGCTGCGGCATGGGAGACATGGACTCCAAGCAAAGATGGCAACCGCGCTGTGTTTGCTGAGTGTGTTGAATACTACGCTATCCCTCTGGTGGACTGAGGAGACAACATGAGCCTCCTGATGCTCGACTCCTCAACACTCAGTAAGCCTGTTCTCCCATTCAGGGCAAACGGGCACTTCTTCGTGACGGATGAAGGGCCGATCTTCGTCAATGCCATCTCGGACTTCCTTCTTTTCGAGAAGTTCATCAAGGAAAGTAGCATTGAACACCTGATTGCAGATCGGGCTGGCTTCGATGAGCACCGTGTTCTCCTGACCTACAAGGGGACCCTCGGTGATTTCGATGGTCGGTCCTACAAGAATCAGCTTCGGGACTTTGTTTCATACCTTCTATCGCATGGTCGTCGAGTAGAACTGACTTGCTGGGCGGACACGTTGAGAATCGAGACTGATAACTCAAAGCAACTCGATTGGGTCAAGGAAGTTTATGACCTAGTTGGGGATATGCCGAACGCGAGCATCGAAGGCGTGAACGAAGATGGAGTTCACGACAATGAGGCCCCTGGTCTCCGTGTTCCCTCTCCGATTCCTGGACTATGCTCGCACGGTGCTGCACGAGAGGCTGACAAAGAAACTCCAAACTATAACTGGGGGACAGCACAGCCTGTCTGGAGAGTTGCTGTTGTCCATCCACCGCGCGACTCAGAGTGGTGTCGTAAGGTTGGTCACAACACGATGGAAGTTGCCAATTATTACGATGCCCCTGCGCGCGCGAACGAGATTGCACGGCCCGATCAGTATGGCTTCTCTCTCATGGAAGCCTTCGATGCTGGTGCCGGAGCCAAGATGTTCATAGCTTCTGCGACATTCCACGGCGCTGATTGTCGCGACTCGAAGCTCATGAACTCACAAGAGAAGGCGTGCGCCGATGCATGGCGTAGGGGCGTCGCTGCTATCCCGATCGAGTATCGGTTGGGAGAGTATGCAAATGCACCATCATCCCGCGCGCCTATTGAACACAAGGATGAGTGGGCTATCTCTACTCACTCAAAGATCCTCGGCAACACGGCTTATAGCATCGTGAGCAAGAGGAACTCGAAGTGGGAAGCAGTCTCGAAGGGAGATTGGCACGTCGTCAGCGTCAACGAAGGCGTCGTCTACTCGGAGAAGTAACATGAAGTCTGGGATCAATGCGGGATTCGGTGAGCTATTAGGCAAGGACAATCTGGATGAACTCCAGTTGCTCGGAGCCTATCTAGTTCGCACGTCTGCCGCATTGACCATCAGTGAGTACGACCTAGACGCCTTGCTACAGGAGTTTGTTGGACGTCCGTTCGTGCCACTGATCATCTTGGCATCTGATATCGGGCTTCCACCTCACATCACAGCTGATGATATGGCAGGCTTGTCGGTGAGAGTAGTGGACTCGGCTATCAGGGTAGGTCTACAGGACTACTGGCTTGAGTGTGGTAACGAGCCTGATTTGGGCTGGAGTGAGAGGAAGCCTCAGTTGGCAGCCGATTGTGTCAGAGAGGTTTATAGAGCAGTAAAGGCTGCCGGATCTCCTGCTACCATCATTAGTGGTGGAGTCTCGACTACAGATAAACGTGGTCGCGACTATCTCAAAGCGATGTCGTGGAAATCTTTACCTCTTGATGTTCTCGTAGGTGTCCATCGCTATGCGCCTCATATGGAAGTAGATCGTCCTTTCAGTGGTTTTGACAATAGAGAGGAAGAAGTAACTGCCATACGAGAGATCGTCGGTAGGCGTCAACTCGCGCATACTGAGGGTGGATATCACACAGTCAAAATCGGGGGCGGTTTCTGGTTCTGGAAGTGGAGTACTCAACTCAACAATTTTCAGGCGGCAGACTCTCTTCGTAAGGAGCTAGATTTCTGGCTTCAACAGGATGCAGCCTGCTGCTGTGTCTATCAGTGGAATGATGGCCCTGACCCGACGAATACTGCCGATAGGTTTGGCTTGCGCGAGAGTGTTGGACAAACGTGGAAGCCGCAAGCCTACGCAGTTCAGAGTTGGATTGAACATCACTAGGAGCAACCGTGTCTGAAACCGATGAACTCTATCGCACTATCGGTGAGCTTTTCGTATCTCGTGGTCAGGTGCTAGTTCAGAATCGGGCGTTGCTCATCCAGGCCGACGAGATGAGCAGGGAGATAGAACGACTGAGACGGGAGCTTCAAGATGCCACTGACGATCACGATAGAACTATCAGACCTGATGCTTGAAGCTGCTGCTGATGAGGCAGAGCCGGGTCAGACTTCTGAGCAGGTCATCCGCTCTCAGATTCAGGAGCGCGTGCTCGGCCCTATCGTTGAGCGTCGCATCATCAGGCTGAAGCAGGAGTATCTCAATCTCCCAATCGGAAACGTCCCACACGACGAGATGAACGAGTTTGTCGACGAAGTGAAGCAGGTCTTGTCGGAGCACACCAATGGCTGATTGGACAAAACCGACAATACTGAGCCAATACGACCTCTTCGTCGATGAGGTCAAGGCTCGTGATATCGATGTGGCGAATATGTTTCTCGCTACACCGACTGCTCCACTCGTCGGCTTCATCAGATACAACAGGACGACGGACATCTTCGAGGAGTGGGACGGTGGAGCTTGGCAGCCCATCATCATCGGTGTTACAGGTGGAGGAACTGGCGCGGGGTCGACTGGTGGAATCATCTCCAGCCTCGGCCTCGGAACCATGTCAGTTCAGAACCACAATGCCGTCAACATCATCGGTGGGACGATTGGAACATCGGTAAACATCGACGCGACTCGGATAACTAGCAACCTTGTCCCTGCTGCTAGACTTGGGGATGGAACTCCTAGCTCAGCCAAGTATCTGGCAGGGGACCAGACCTGGGTAGATTTCCCTGCTGGTGAGACTCCACTAGTCGGCATGATTGTCGCATGGATGCTTGCGACTCCACCGGCTAAGTGGTTGACTCTGAATGGACAGGCCGTAAGTCGGGTCACATACAATGCCCTATTTGCGATATGGGGTGTGTCGTTCGGTGCGGGTGACGGCTCGACAACTTTCAACGTGCCCGATTTCAGGGGTCGATTCCCTCTAGGTCAAGCCGCTGCTGGAACAGGTAGTGGAGCACTAGGCACGACATTCGGTGCGATGGATCATACTCATACTGGTCCATCTCATACACACACGATTCCGAATCACACTCACGGTGCTGGTTCCTACACGACTGGCTCCCACAATCATGGTGGTTCGACTGGCACCGTGAACGTAAGTGGGACGACGAGTTCTCATGGTGGTCATACTCATGGATTCGATGGATCTGTGAGTGGGACGACGACGAACGAGAGCACAAGCACATTCAACGTAGATGCCGGTTCAAGTGGATTCATGGCACGTGGGAATCATACCCATGATTTCACCAAGAGCTTCTCAGGGACAACGGATTCTGGCGGATCTCACTCGCATACATTCAGTGGAAGTGGGACAGGCTCTATTTCGAGCTCCACTCTGCCGGTCTCGGGAACATCTGCATCGGATGGAGCAGGCAATACAGGCGCAGGTGGGACTGGTGCTACTGGAGTATCGAATCCACCCGGAATCATCGTGAACTGGATCGTAAGGGCACAGTGATGACTCGTATTCGACCTTTTACTCCCAACGATGCCGAGCCTCTCGATAAGCTCTGGCGTGAACACTGGTCTGGTCGCTATGTGCCTGATTGTCGCTACATCATTACCGATGCTGTGGCTGAGAATGAGAGTGGCATAGTTGGGTATGGTCAGGTGAGACTCATAGCTGAGGCTGATCTGTTCATAGACCCGACGGCTAGACTCAGAGATCGGGCAGTAGCACTCAAGCTCTTGATGAACAAAGCTATTCTCGACTCTCGCTTGAACAAGGTCGAGGAACTCTACGCCTTCATCCAAGACCCTAATTTCTCGAAGCTCATTCAGTCTCGATACGGATTCACTCCAGTTCCGAAACCTGGTGAGCTTCTACTGAGAAAGGTCTAAGATCATGGGTAGGAATAAAGACGACCAGCGTCGGATGAACGCCACTAACGAGTGGACACTCCGACAGGAGCAAGAGGGATACGACGCGTTCAGGGATCGGAATCAGACCGACCTGGAAGCATCCCGTGGTCGTGCCGATGAGAACTATGGTTCTCTGAGGTCTGGCTACCAGAATATGTATGACAATGCTACGAACATGCTGGTCCCATCTGGTGCATGGAACATCGGTGGGGCTGGTGGTTCATCTGGTGGTTCAGGAGGTGGTGGCGGTGGTGGAGGAGGCGGAGTAGGAAGTAAGCTCCGCGATGCCGAGAAAGGTTACCGCGAGTTCATGCTCAAGACGGGAGGATGGGACCCTGCTCGTCTGGCCCGTGCCGATGCGACTGTCGAAAAGCTCAAGAGTCTCGGATATGACCCTGAGACCGTCGAGCGTATGCGTGGGGCAGGCGTCTATGATGAGTTCGCCAAAACTGGCGGATACTCAGAAGGCGACCGCTCGAACATCCGTCAGCGCGCGACCTCCGGCATCCCCATGTTCTATGGGCGGATGCGAGACGAGGCCAATCGACTTGGGACAGTCCAGGGTGGATATGGGCCAGCTCAAGCCGCGCTCATGTCACGAATGGGCAGATCCCAGTCGGGTGCAGCTGCTGATGCTGCTCTCAACGCTGAACTCGGTATCATGGATAAGGTCAATGCCGGGCGTCAATGGGGCGCTACGGGAATGACTGAAGCCGAGTCTGCTCTTTCAGGCCTCCGTCTCAGTTCTCTCGGACAGGCCGGGACTCAGGAACTTGGAATCGGGAACTCTCTACAGCAAGGCCGAATGTTCGGTGTCTCTGGTCTGGATGCGATGGGTCAAGCGGCTGCGAATCGAGCTGCATATAGTAGCTCATCAAGCGCGGCGAATCAGGCTGCTATGGATAGATGGGCCAATGAGTTCGCGTTTGAGAGACAGCAGGCTGGCCTTGAAGGTCTTGGTTCTCTGTATTCAGCCGTTCCAAATGAATATATGATGAACAAGCAATTCGACCTTGACAATCGTCAGGTTACAAACCAGACCAGAACGAACATCGCTGGTATGTATCGTCCTGGTGAGGGCGGTGGCATAAATTGGGGCCAGATAGCTGGTGCCGGTGCATCTGCTTACTCGACATGGGCCTCAAGCAGAAATCAGGGCGGCAATACTGGTGGTAGCACTAGACCATAGTAGGGGGATAGGAAAAATCATGGCATATCCAGATTACGAAAATCCCTACTCCTCAATGAGGTTTCAGAGCGTCTTTGGGCAACCTCAGACGATACAGGATAGTTCCAAGAGGTTCTATACTGGTCTGTTTCCTACAACTCCACCATCTGCTGAACAGGGAACCCCAGAGAAAACGAGGGGTCAGCAGTATTTCGAGAGATTACAGCAGATGCGCGAGACTGGCCCTGCTGTTACAGCTTATCAGCAAGCTCTGAATGAGCAACCGACATATGACCAGTATGCTCCAAGTAAGGCACAGAGACTTGCTGCTGCTCTTACAAGTTTCGCTGGGGCATATGGTGATAGTCCTGCTACTGGTATGGCATTGGGACGGGGTGTCACTCACGGTCCATATGAGCAGGCCCTAGCAGACTACAAGAACAAGCTCGCTGGCCTCGGTGAGTCTGCCAATCTTGAGATGAAGGAGCGGCAGTATCAGATGGACGATCTCATGGCCGCTCAGAACTTTGGGCTGGACTATGATAAGTACGTAGCTACCACGGCTGAAGCTAGGGAGAGAACTGAGATCGAAAGATCCAGAGCAAAAGCATACATCGATAATCTCGCAGCCTCCGGCATGAAAGAGATCAAGCAGGCCGATGGTAGCGTGTGGTATGTAGACATCAATGGTAATCGGCCAGCAATCAAGGTCGATGGTCGAACCGTTGAGGCTGCCAATGCTGCGACCGCTGCGAGAAATGCGACAACTGCTGAGACTAACGCTGAGACAAACCGATTCAACGCTATCACCAGTCGGGGCAATACGGCATCTCTAATCGAGACTCGTAAGCAGAATCTCGACTATCTCAGAGAGAGTCTAGTCCAAAGAGGAGTAGCAACTCCACAGGGAGTGACCTCTGCGATGGATACTGCCCTCCAGACTATGATAACTCGTCCTGGCTATGAGAAGTTCATTGACGTATCCGACAATGGGGCTTATACCCTCATGCCGGGTATGGCCGATGACCCATTGTATGATCAGTTCCTCAAAGACCTTGAAGCTCAAACTCTAAGTGTTATCCAGACCAACCGCATTGGTGGTCTAGGGAACTTCGATGATCTTGGTGGCATAACCTTCGGTGAGCCGTTCGAGGCCGAGGACCCCTACTAATGCCTACCTACTATCCAGTCACCGACAATAAGACTGGCAAGACCTACAACATGCCGTGGGGTCAACCGACTCCTCCCACTAGGCTTGACGCTCAGGATTTCATCCATCGACAGGAGAACCCTGGATGGTGGGAGTGGGGAAATACTCCTCTCACCGACGCTCCAAGTCGATTCATGAAGAACTACGTCGCTGAGCCTCTCTATCAGATGGGAGAGGTAGGTATCGGTCCCTCATGGATGCGTCGTGGTTTCATGGGGGCTGGTGCTGGAGCTGAGTTGCTTGGCGATATCGGCAGTGGGATGACATCTCCTATCGGTCTTGGCCTAACTGCTCTCACGTTTGGAACTGGAGCAGCAGCTAGAGCTGGACTGACTGGAGTATCACAGGGACTTGTCAGAGCACAGCAAGCTGGTGGGGCTGGCATGATGGGTCATGGAGCTTATCAGGCTGCTACTGCTGATAAGACTCGTGACAAGTTCGCAGGTGTGGCAGAGGGTCTAGGTGGATATCTGGGCCTGAAGTATCCCTATCGTGGGCCTACTCCAAAGGCTCCTGGGACTGGCATCGGGCCTGCAAATCCAGTCGCTCCTCCTCCACCTCCTGGTGGACCTCCGGGCGGAATGAGGTTTGGAAAGGGACAGATTCTTCAGCCTGGTCCTGGTTTTGTTGATGCGGAGTTCCGTGTCGTAGGAGAGGGTAAACTTCCTCCTTCTCCTCCCACTGGTGGACTACCTGCTATCACTGATCGAGGGCTGCCTCCTGTCGGTGGGACTTTCCCAGAGAGGACATTCTATGGTGGTCAATACGGGACTGCTATAGGTGATATCGAGGCTCCTAACATTCCACCACGCACATTCGTCGGTGGTCAGGGAATACCACCAGAGCGCGCGCCTGTCCGTAATTGGGCAGATGCACAGGCTAGAATAAGGGATATAGGTCCGGGTCTGTCTGCTATTGAGGGACCGCCTGTATCTACTCCACTGGCTCCTGTCAGGGACATTCTTCCTCAGACTAATCCCTACGGCAATATCTTCATGAGGAGAGAGCTACCTCCAGTTTCTCCCGTAGGTCCTCGCTCTTTCAGTGGTGGGCAGATTCCGCCGATTGAAGGTGCTCCTGGACCTGTTCCTAGAGGTGTTGTTCCACCGATAGAGCCAGTTCAGCCTGTTGCTCCACCTCGAAACGTCCCACCGAAGGTTGAACCGAAGTTCTCTGTAGAGCGGCCCTATGCTAAGACAAAAGATGCAGATGTGGAGTTCCTCGCATCTACTGGCGATAAGGCTGCTGTTACTGAGGCTCGTCAGCGTCCATCTCTGTGGGCGCGTATCAAGGACAAGTTCCCGTTGGTTGGCGAGGAAGGTGGATTTGCCGGTAAGAAACCAGCGCGTCCTGACGGTGTGAGAATCACCCGTGCAAAGGACTTCAACGAGACTCACAACTATGATGTCGAATTGCCAAACGGTAAGAAAGTCCAGATTTTCAGGGACACTGACCAGTTCGGAACCGGCGTCTGGCATCTAAACGGAGAGCAGGATTTCACTAAGTCCTTCCTTGGGTACACAAGAGAGGATGCTATCCATAACATTCTCAGGAACAAGAGATTCAATGTCCCTGAACCTGTTCGACCTGCGACACCAACGGGTCAGGGCATGACGGCTCCATCCCATCCTATCGTTGAGAGGATGAGAAAGGGATTGCCCACAGCTCAGAATCTAGGAAGTACAAGGTTCGTCCTCCCTGATGGTCACAGACTATCTCATACATCCTGGCAGCACAGTGAGGCTACAGGTAATCTCGGTCTAGGTCTGCAAGAGACTCTAGAGAGTGGCGTCATGCGCTTCACCCAGGGTGGCAGCGGTGAGGTCTACGCTCGAATGACTAGACCACAGGCTGAAGCTCTTGTCGACGCATCGGTAACACCTGGTGGACGTAACAACTTCTATGTGGATGTTCATGTCCCAGGTGGAGCAGATCAATACCTCTTCTTCGACGAGAAGGCCTCAGTAGATGCGGTTCTCAACAAGGTCAACAGATTCTTCGATGCGGCAGAACCTAATCCTTCGCTCACTAGCAAAAATGCGCTTATCAGTTCGTGGGATGATGAGTATAAATCAAAACTGAGTGACGCACATGAGCGTGTGATAAATCGGATAGATAGTGGTGAGACTCTTGAGCAGGCTGTCGAGGCTGTAGCCGATGATTACGGTGGTCCAGAGTTTAAGGCCGATCTTATCCGCTATGCTCGCAATGAGGCTCCCTCTCGTCCACTCAATCTCCTGAAAGATGAGAGCGGATTCGTAGGTCGTCGTCCTCCTCCTAAAGCTCCCACATCTCCTAAGACTCCACTCCTCTCCTCCGATAAGGCTGAGGGATTCTTCAGGAAGTTCCTGCGAGATGAGGAAGGTGTGCCTGGTCCTCTTGCAGATGAGAGGGCTTCTGACCTCAAGCGCATGTATGATGACTTCGCCACTTCAGGTCTGACTACAATCAAGAATCTAGGTGGTGAGGATCTCGCTATTCTGCTCCAAAAGAGTCGACTTGATGAGGAGCAGTTCGCTGGGACCATCAATGCGCGCCTCAAGCAGATAACCAGTGGTCTTTCTCCCGATGAGCTTCGCAACTACATCCAAGCTCGTGATGTGGATGCGCCACCAATGAATCAGAAGGTGGCAGATGCCTTGGAAAAGTACCACGATGTCGATGATATGGTCATGGACCTAGTCGACAAACTTGGGCTTGGTATGCGAGTGGGCAAAAAGATGGTCCCATTCGAGCGCATGGCAAACCACTTCGCCCACATCTATCCACCGGAGTTCTTCAAGAACAAACAAAGCGCGCTCAAGACTATCATGGAAGAGGGAGTCACAGACTCTAAAGGTAATTGGCGTCCCTATACCATGAAAGAGGCTCAGACCATTCTCAATAAGGCTACTGAGTATAACGAGCGCCTTATCGACCCCCAACACGGTCGTATCGTCAATGCTCCTGGCTATCGCACAGACATCAACGTAGACTATCAGCACTACGATGACATGGCCAAGCGCATCATTCAGGCTAGGAACTTTGGGAAGATGGATACTGCCTCTCCCGATAGTCCTATCTCCCTAATGATCGAACAGACCGATGACCCGATTCGTGTAGAGAAAATCATCGATAAGTATCTTGGCCGTATCGAGCCTATGGAGCCTGCATGGGCTAGAGGAAACGAGTTCCTGATCGACCTTCAGACCAAGACGAAACTGTCCAAGTTCATCCTGAACAATCTCGCACAGCTTCACATGATCCCTGCTCGTGCTGGTCTAGCTAACACCGGTAAGGCACTAGCTGAGACAGTGTTCAGCCCGACTGTCTCGATGACAAAAGCTGAGATAACTGGAGCACTCCAGCCTGTCCTACAAGAGCTTGTAAAGGACATAGGTGGCCCTCATGGTGCTGCTAAATATTTCGGTATCGCTGGGGCTGAGCGGTTCATCAGAACTGTAGCAGCTATCGCAGGGAAACACAAGGCTACCGAGCTTTTCCAGCAGATAAAGAAAAATCCAACCAACAAGAGACTGCGCTTGCAGGTTGAAGATTTGTTCCTCGAGAAGGCTGATGACGTCATTAGGATGAAAAGCCTCCCTCGAACGCTGCAAAACAGGGTTGGCGCACGAATGGCAGAGGTCACTCAGGGACGTGCATCATCTATAGACCTTCCACCGAAGTGGACCGATGTCCCGGAAGCTAGGCTCTATCTGCTTTTCAAGAGATACGCCTTCCAACAGAGTCGAAATCTCAAGAGGGCGATGGAGACAGTCGGCCCTGTGAAGGCATCTGCCTATATTCTTGGTAGCTCATTGATGCTCGGTGAGGCCATCGGGGATGCTAACGCTGTCCTTAAAGGGACTGGAGTAGCAATAGGCTCAGGAGAGTTCGACTTCAAGGATGCGATAGAGAAGGCTGTCAAGGAGAGAGGACAGAGCTACGAAAGGATCCTCAACAACATAGCCCAAGCGTGGACATTGGGATATATCGGGGATCTCTACGAAGCCGCTGGATATGGGAAATCTGGCCTAGCTAGTAGCGCAGTCGGTCCTGTTCTTGGTGACATTTTCGATGTCGCACCGAATCTACTCAAGGTCGGACATGGTGCTATCAAGACTGGCAGTGGAGCCGTTGGGATGCTTCCTCGTAACAAACAGCGTGAGGGCATGAGAGATATGGCAAGTGGCGGTAGAGGTCTAGCAGCCTTTGGAGCGCGGGCGGTCCCATTCATCGGAACTGGACTAGCAGCAGCTATCAGAGCACAAGGTCAGAGCGGTGGAGGTCGTAGCAGACCAAGATAACTAGATCCAGCGCAAGCGGGAGAGTGCCTTAGCATAGATGTGATCCGCGTCTACGACATTGGTCTTGAATCCTGGCAGTACAACGATACCGTGTAGCTCACAACTATCCAACCTTCTAGCATCGTTTACTCCACATATAGCTATAGCTTGGACTGGTACTTTACTGGTCCCTATGAGTGGTAGAACTAGGAGGTTGTGCTTGTCTGCAAACTCTTTCACACGAATGTATGATGGTCCTAGGATAGCGATCATAGCTGTTCTCCTGTCAACCCCTGCTTGCATCAAGTACGAGCATAACTCCTACCTTCTGTTCGGTCCAAGCGAGCTTGAGAGATGTCGTGAGGATGAGGACGTAAACCTAACCAACACGCCTACTGTCGAGCGCGCTATTCTTCGCTGTTCTTCTCCCGATAACGCTCCAAAACCTTAGGGTTAAGGACGTAGAAAACCTCGACCTTCCCATCACTATCTCTCTTCGGCTGTATGGTTATGGCCTTCTGAGCAAATAGGGACTCGGCTATCCTGTCCAGCTCAGAGAAGTCGAAGTGTGACCAATGCTTCTGTAGGGCCATAGTCCGCGAGATTTCGTGTTGCGGATTCATCAGCAATTCCCTCAATAGAACTGCTGTTCCTGGGGCAGAGATAGACTTCCCAGACCCACCAAGAGTAATCCGCTTCATCCCAGGAATCGTATCCTGGCAAGCTCGTATTGATTCCTCTACGTCCTCGTATTCTAGGACCAGATCCGTTTTTCTAGAAAGACTGACCAGCATAGCGACCTTCAGTATGTGGTCGTGTAGACGCTCCATTGTACCAGTCGAGTCCTCAAGTTCCTCAACTTCCTGGAACTTCTGATACCACTGGTTGTATAAGTCCTTTCCCCGCTTAGAATACTTAAACTCCCCTTTAGCTCTCGCGATCTCCTGAATCCGTGAGACCAAGTATTCGTAAGGGAGACTATTTTCTGGTCTGTCTGTAAGAGAGTTAATTCCATGCTTCTTGCTCGCATATACAATGAAGGTTCTAGCAACAAAACCTCCACCAATAGCATTGTCTGGAAGGGCATCTTTAAGGTGAACTTCATTTGAGGCTCCTAGTAGAGTCAGGCATGGAGCTTTGAGCTTTTCTGTGGGTGAGTTGCGTAGCATATACGACCATTCAGGATTATAATGGCCGTCATATAGGTCGGTAAGAATGGTTAGTGCGGACTTATCCTCGATTATGAACGAAGCGAACTCACTAGCTGACAGGTAGCCAGCAGCGTCCATCTGGGGTGGCCCGCCACTCTTCTTCGTCTCGACTTTGGATAGCCCAGAAATGACCCCCTGAATCGATACGCGCCCTGAAAACAGCTTAGTCGTATCGGCTGCTGCTACGAGGGTTTTGGCTAATGCTACAGGCGCACCCTTCCTCAAGCCAGAGCGACCAACAAGCAGGACAAAGATGTTGGGAGCTAGCTTATAGTAGAACTTGTCTAAGACTACACGGTCCTTGATGACACCAGCTATTGCCGCGAGGGTGGACCAATAGTAGTATTTTCTCGGAGCCTCGGAGTCCTTTGCGTAGAGGAGAACCGCCTCTGTCAACGTCACGATAGAGTCCTTAGGCTGCTAGTTCTTTTAGACCATGTGGATTCTCACCAGTCCTCTTATTAAAGTCGCGATAGTTTCTACCAACCTTGACCTCGATTGGGATTACTAGCTGACCGCGACTTATAGAGCACCTTGAAAAGTCGATAGGTTTCTCGATCTCCTCTTTCATGATGTGAACGTATTGCTCAACATGGCCCTCGCGCACAAGACCTACAAGAGAGTCATGTCCTTCCAAACATAGGCGTGCGTCAACTCCTTCCTTCTTGAATCGTGGTATAGCTCTCATTCCCCCACGGCGTAGATGGTCTGGCACAGTCGACTGCGGTAGCTGTGCATATGCTTCCTTCCAGAGCTCACGACCCCACCTATCATAGAACTGACGATACCTGCCATACGGATTGACAAGCACCATGTTGTTTTCCATGAGGCATCGTTGAACCTCTAGATGGAAAACCTCTCGGATGTTGGGGGAGCTACTATGGAACTTGCTGAGGATGATGCCAGCCTTATACTCAGAGAGGTTGATACTGATGCCCTGCCGCTTAGCCTCAGTATTGACCAGCTCAGCCAGCCTCTTCTTACCCATGTCGTAGTTGCCTGCGTGTCTCGTAATCTTCCCGATGAAACGTAGCTCAGGAGTCACATCTTCAGGATTGACACCGAATATCCATGCTGCGGTCTGCCGATGGACGTCGGCCTTCTTCGCAAACATAGCCTGTAGATACTTGTCCTGCGCGAATAAAGCTACGATTCTAGCCTCTGCCTGGGACATGTCTATTTCGACAATGACATACCCATCATCAGCTACGAACATCTCTCGAACTTCAGTCCCAATTTCGCCGTGCTTAGTGAGAGTCTGGAATGGCATCCCCATCTTGAAGGGACGAACTGGCGGCTTCTGAATCTTGGTCGATGATCTACCTGTTTCAGTTCCGCATACAGTATAGACCGTTCGCATCCGTCCATCAAAGTCGGTGCGACTACCTATCTTCTGCTTCGTCATCAACAGTCGTCGAATAGTGAGGATGAGTTCCAGTATCCGACGAGCAGATGGGCCGAGCTTCTTAGTGTTAGCCATCAAAGCGACAAGGACTTCTTCACTCGTCCCCTTACGCTGTGGCAATTTGAGCTGATTGTAGACTAGAACTGCACACTTAGGCTTGGAGTTGACGTTTACTTCCCAGCCTGCAAGCATGTTCAGCTCAGCCTGTGCATCGTCGATCTTCTTCTGGTAGAGAAGTATAAGCTCCTTCCTCTTGTCCTCGTTGATCTTGAAACCGACATCCTCAAGGTCATAGTAGAAGTCGTGCAACTTCATCTGATGACCGAAGATGAACTCATCTACCCAATCTGTAAATCCTGGCACCACAATTTCGCGCGCGTCCTTGAGCATCTCTTGGTAGACCTCGAAAGTGACGCAAGCATCGCGGCCATTGTAGTTGAGGATTCGGTCGATCTTGTCCTTCTTCCAGTTGAACTCCTTTCCTTCCTCTTTGTAGTATGGCTCTTTGGTATAAATGGACGTAGTAAAGTCTAGAGCTTTGGGGAACTCAGGATGAAGGGCGTGAGCGAGTAGAGAAGTATCACAGTGGAGCTTATGAATCTTGATGCCACAGACCCTAGCTAGCTGTCGTTGGTCGAACTTGAAGTTCTGCCCTATGACCTGCATTTGTGGATTGTTTAGTAGCTCGGCAATCTGAATCCACATCTCTGCAAGCTGGTGCTCCTGGACTCCCTCTTGATTCTGCCACGAGAACACATCAAGGAGAGGAACTGATACAGCGTGCCACTCATTGAAGGCCAAACCAATACAGAATGGTATGGATCGGTAGACCTCGATGTCCACGCTGACTAGGTGCTTGTCCTTGTATGTATCTAGGAAGCGCCCAAGTTGAACAGAGTCACGAGCTATCTCAATGACCCTCTGGGGCACATCATAATGCTTGAAGGTAGACTCATTCTTCGCGCGGATCAGATCGAGCTTGAGGATATGACGGAAGGAGTATTTGACAGGTCCCTTCTTCTTGCCGTGTGGGATGTCATCAGTCAGTTCTGCATCGGAGTGAAGTAGAGCAGCAGGATGGATGGTGGGAACTACCTTATAGTCGAGATGGGTGGACTTGAGGATGGACCCTCTCCATTTCATTATGCCTGCAAATCCATTACCCTTCCCAGCTACAGCCTTGAGAGCGAGGTTGCCAAACGCGACTATGCAGTTAGGACGTATGGCATTTATCTCGTCCCACAACTGATTGATGGACTCGTCAATGGTCACGCCTATCTCTGATAGACGCTTGAGCTTATTGTCAGGTGGCCGCTGTTTGATGACGTTGGTGATGTAAAGCTCACGCTTGTCAATGCCTATCTCACGGCAAATCTCCCACAAGAGATCGCCAGTCTTACCGACGAATGGCTCTTGTAGGTAATCCTCGGCTGCTCCGGGTGCCTCCCCGACAAACATCAGGGTTGCATCCCGGTTGCCCATCCCAGGGACGTAGTTAGGCATTGTGGAGTCGTCTATACTCTAGGGGGATACCTTCGTGAGTGTAGTAGTCGATGTTGATCTTCATACCGACTGTGATACCGTGGTCTGTGTAGACGACTACCTTGTGAGCCATCTTACCCCAGACGTAACCCATCTTAATGCCTAGAGTTCGCTGCCTCTGATTAGTGTCGTCCAATAAACCCGTACCCTCATAGAGAAGGTGCGATGCGAAAGGAGCCTCACCATAGTTCATGATGCAGTCCATCATACACTGGCGGGCATACACTTTGTTCGCTTCCATTCCCTCTAGGGTATCAGACTTGAGAGGGCTTTCCAAGATGACCCGTATCACTTCTTCTCCTTTCGAGCTTCCTCGATTCGCTTGAGAATCCCATCATATGAGCTCTTATCCCGCTCGCAGAGAGTGTACTTTCTCTTGGTCCTAATACAAGCCTCGGCAAGCACACCAGATCCAGCGAATGGATCAATGATGATTTCGTTCTCGTAGGAACAGTCAGTGATGATGTCCTCGATCAAAGCTAGAGGCTTCTCGTTAGGATGAATCATCTTCACTGGTGGGACGATTGGAAAGGACTTGATCCCTGAGAGGCGGCGAGATGTGGTGAGGGTAGGATTTCCCTTAGCTGCGACGATAATGAACTCAAAGTCCCTATCGTATTCCCATGCCCGCACACCTCTACGAGTTAGGGAGTTCTCCTTCTGCCAGATGATTGGTGTGTTGGAGACATTGAAGCCTATATCTTGCAGCTTCCCACTTACTTGAACTCTCTCGGCTGGATTGTTCTTGTCTGGCTCAGTATGACCTGCATAGTAGTCATAGTCATCCAAGCCACAGAAGATGTAGACAAAGCTATTGAACCTCATCACGCGATAGAGTTCCTTGAAAACAGGGAGTGTCCTATCGTCTAGACGAAGCGAGTTATCGAAGAAGCGAATCCAGGGTGGGTCAGTGATTGCATGGTTTATAGAGTTGGGTGGAAGCTGCTTTAGGATGCTAGCTGAGTCACCGAAGAACACTTGATCATAGTCGAACTTAGGTGCTAGCCCTGCCTCAAGCTCAGACTCGTATCGTTGCACAGCTATGCGAGCTAGACGTATGGCTGTTTTCTTGTCCTTGACTTTGGATAGGGTAGGATCATTTCGGAGCGCGCGTGCTAGAGTCAGGTCCTCGGACAGTGTGCCCAGAGCGGAGCCTAACTCTGCGGCTGTATCTCTTAGAGACCAGCCCTGCTTCTCATCCTGCTTCGGTCGTCCACTCGGAGCTACACCATGCTGCCCTTGACGCAGTAGATGTAATTGCTCAACGAGGACGACCTGCTCCCACCACGGGAGATTGAAGCGCCGGAGATTCTCATGCAGCCTAATGACCTTGCCATCGTCAAGCGAAACCTCACGTATCTCCGACTCGATTTCAGTCCATCCCAATTTGATGGCAGCGAGCAACCTTTTCTCCCCGGATACCAAAAGATACTTACCGTTCGCGGGGCGAACAATTATGGGGTGCGACTGCCCTACCTCAAGGAAGGAGTCAGTGATACCCTGTAACTGCTCGGGGTCTACCTCTGGAGTTGGGTTCTCTACCTCTATCTCAGCTATTGAGAGCTTCATTTTTCTTCGTCCTCTTTAGCCTTCCACTGAGCCGCTTCCTGTGACCGCCACTCGATGTATTTAGCTTCCAATTCAGAGTCAGAGAACGAACGGGGGTCACGTGGCCGGAGATACTCGATGAACAACTCCAGACGTTCCGATGCGTCATGCACTCCATCATCGGACAAGACAGGACCGAACGCCCAATCAGTAGTGCTACTGTACATCGCGGCGTTGTCGCTGTCATACAAGATACGAATACCCATACAGTTCTCCTAGAGATAACGCTTGAGACAGTCGGAGCTGACGTAATCCTGTCGGCTCTCGTGAACAAGGTCGCGTAGCCTACGCCATGTCCCCCTGAAGAAGTAGATCAAGTCTACCAGTGGGATAAGTAGTAGCTTCATTCTCCTCTCCTTCTCGTAGAACGGGGCCATCCATGCAACGCGCACAGACAGCCCCGCCTACTAGCTACTCGTCGTCCTTCTCGTCCTCGTCGTCATCATCGTCATCGGAGTCGTCGTCCGAGTCATCCTCATCCTCGTCGTCGCTCTCCTCTGACTCCTTGCCTTCCTCGCTCTCGTGTTCGAGCCTGTCTCTGTCGACGGGGTCGATGAGGTTGAGCTTCTTCTCGTCCGAAGCGATGTCGATGATCTTCATCTTGCTACCGAGAACCAACTTGTCGGCCATGTCCGTATTCTCCTGAGGTTGAGTAAAGAGTCTACGAATCCAGTCAGAAGTAGGGTGCAACGATGTCGCTATGTGGATCACCGTTGCACCCCGTCTAGTTACTGACCGAAACCCGCAACTGACGCCGCTGCTCCCTGCTCCGTCGCGACGTTCAGATGACCGTACTTGCTTGGGAGTGGTGCCCAGTCCTCGATGGCGTTCCGCGGAGGCTGCGTTCCATCCTTGCCGCGCGAGGTCCCCCACTTGGCGTAGATGTACTTGCCCTTGAAGTCACCGAACTCGATGTCGGCAACAGCGGACTCGCTGATGGTCGGGTAGAACGCCTTGACGAGAGCAACGGCTCCCTGTGGAAACTTCTCCGTGAGCCAGTGCTTCGCAGGGACACCGATGAACTCGGTCTCCTTGTCGGCGTTCTCGATGTCGAGCACAATGTTCATGCTCTGCTTGTCGCTTGCCAGTTCCTCGACGACTTCCTTGATCAGAGTCGGATACCAACCGGGCTTGACGAGTTTCGCCCGCTTGAAATCCTCGGGGTTGATCTGCATCCGTGGCATGTGTCTGTTCTCCTCTGTGATTGGTTCGTTCGTGTAAACGGTGACTCGACTAGACGGCTACTTCCACACCTCCTTCTGCCTTCGCCTTTTCCTGCATCTTGATGTCATACTCCTTCAAGATCGCCTGCAATACAGGATAGAAAGGCTTACCAGTCACGTTGATTGTGGCCGGGAGAGGCAGCGCAGTCTTGGCTACAATCTCACCGACCGAGACAGTCTGGATCTTGCGCTCGATGATCTGCCCCATCTGCGACGAGACTTCATTGAAGAAGTAATACATCTCGTCGAAGTAGTTGGGGAGGAATGAAACCGTTTTCCATCCATAGGTAGCGAGGGTAGACGACTTGATCATGGAGGCTAGGACTTCGTTAGTGCTGCCCCCTTGCTTAGTTGTCGTCGCCTTGCTGACTGGATGGGCTGTCATGATGAAGTGGGCAGGCAAGGACTTGGCGACTTCGAGGATCTGAAGGGCTACGCCTGTCTCGCCTTTGTACTCATCCCAATCTGGGATAGGCAGACCACCCTTCGTCCGCTTGACGTCTTTGGCATCCTTGTATCCCATCTGGTGTAGGATAGCCGTGCCTGAGTAAGAGGTATATGAATCAATGATCACTGTCTCGTAAGGACAGCGGTCTTGCAGTTTCTCAAGGCGGTCGCAGAACTCGATGAACCCGATAACGTCCTTACGGTTGTCGCCTTCCAACCCTACAGTCCAATACTCAATGTCCCTACGTTTGGGATAGAAGAATCGAACCGGACGCACGCGCCCATCAAAGTCGAGGATGAGAACCGGGCCGGGAAATGAGGCAGCCGCGATGGTCTTGCCGGTCCCATTAGCACCGACGAATAGACCCATGAATCGACCGCCTAGTGTGATGTCTGCTGTCAGTGGCATTACAGATTCTCCAGTAACGAGTCAAGGCTCTCGATGGAAAGACCTTGCATCTCCTTCTTCTTCCCTGATCCACTGGCCCACTGACACTTATCGCACCGAGGCTTCTGCCGCCTCATCTTGTCAGGAGTCATCACGAAGATGGTATTGCACTTCCAACAGAGCGACTTCTGATTCCGCACCATCTCCTCATGTAGATAGTGGGAACAGCCGGGGATCATGCAACGAAAGACAATGGTCCCCTTGTTGCCGAAAGGGACTTTCTTGTACTTGTGGATGTGAGACTTGCGCTTGCTCATCGCTTCTTCTTTCGAGGTTTAGCTCGGTGATTAGAGTTGAGCCTATGATAATCCTCTTGCTCGGAGATACCAAAGGCATGAGCTAGAGCTGTAGCTACGACGAATGAGCGGCTGACGTCGAAGCGTATGGCCTCATCGTTTACCTTCTCACGTATCCGTCCGATGACACAGGAAGGTAGGGGTGTTCGTCCACCTGTGATGGGTCGCTGCCGTCTCACTTGTCAACGCCCTTCTGTGCCCACCTCTTTTTCATGGCGATGGAGATCCGTGCGCGCTCGGCGGGTGTGAGCTTGCGTCTACCGGGTTTCTTTTCCTTCGGCTTGCTCTTTCTCTCGCCGTTGACCTTCAGCCCCTTGATGATGCTACGAATCTGCTTGAGTATGCGCTTCTGGTGTCCGAGCTTCTTGACCAACGCGCGCTCGAACTGAGATAGAGTCTCGATGATATTCATGCTGTCTCCTACGGGGTTTTCTCCGCGTAAATCCTTTCGAGTATTTCCGCCTGCTTGTCACTGAGTTGCCGACCAGACTTACGCTGTATCTCAATCGACTCAACGAAGTCTGTTTCCCAAGTGGAGAGGTTTACACCATCAGTTAGAATGGCCTCGATCCACTTGTCCCAGTCAGGTCCACTACTCATGCCGACTCCTTGACTGCCTCGTCCTCTCTCACATCGTCGTCGTCTCTGGCGTAAGGGTCCCACGGATCGGCCTTGTAGAAGTAGGCTTGCAGCTTGAATGGTCTGGTTTCAGGAGGAACCTTGCAGACCCTCTGAAAGATACAGCCACTATACTTGTCACACGACGTCCGATTCTTGGGAAACACACCTGTCTTGTGACGCTCGACCGCATCCATCACAGTCAGAATGGTGTCCTTCTTCCACTCCTCTATAGCGAAGGCACCAGACCTATGCTCTAACCGACGGAACTTCTCATCAGCAGGAAGTGAGGTCTGATAGCCTACCTTATTGACAATGACGGGGAGATCGAAGGCCCACTCGTAACCTTGAAACTGATTCGAGAGGATGTAGGGATAGGACTTGCGGCTCTCAGTCTTGTGGTCTACGACTGCCTCGCCTATCTTGGGGTCACGAATCCTCATGTCAACCACACCCTCATATAGAATCTTGAGGAATGGTGACTCGTAAAGGACTTTCGTGAATGGCTGCTCGATGTCGAGAATTTCCCAGCCGTCGTACTGCCACTTGAGGATATACTCCTTGAACACACGAAGGTCATCATCAAAGTCGTCCATTGACATGGAGGACTGAGCAGCATAGAGCCGACCGACCATAGCTGCTTCCTCTACGACCTTCGAGTGCTCTCCGAGGATGGCTCGACCCTTTCGCTTCTCAACGTAGTAGTATCGCACCATCCTGTGAAACGCAGACCCACGCTCCAGAGCAGCAGCCTTCTGAGCAGGACGCCAGTTCTGGATATGTTCGAGGTTATACCTCTCCCAGCACAGATCCATAGAGTTCAGGATCTGAGAGTCGAGCTTGAAGATTACCTGTTCGGGATCAGGATTCATACTCCTCTAACTTCCTGTCGATGCTATCCTTCTTCCTGTGCGCGCTCGACCACTCCATCTGGACAGCACCAGCGAAAATGGTTACGAGAATCACGGGGTCTAGATTGTGCATCGCAGCATAGCGAGTTGTTAGTTTGCAGATGAAGTTGACACGTTGAGCTTCCTCGTCGGCCTGCTGGATGGTGGCAAAGTGTCCACTGGCTACATCATCTGCGTAAGCTGGATTGGTCCCAAGCTCGTGGATCGCTGCCTTCCACATCTCGGTGTGAGCATCAAGCCCATCGAGGATGTGAATGTAGGACTCCAGCTTATCGCATACGTCGCACATAGTCGTTCATCCTTCGCAGCGTTCCGTGAGTGAGAGCGTGCTTCTCGTGGTCGATATACATCCTATCCATTACAGCGATGATGTCCTCGACCTCTAGCTGACTCATGAGGAAGTAGCTTCCATAAGTCCCAGACGCAGACTCGAAGCCCTGCTCATAGCCCTTTGTGTATTCGTCAAGGATGCGCCTACTGATCTTACCTGCGACGACGTGCGAGGTAGGCATCGAGGCCACCTTCTTCTTCCTCTTCCTGCTGACGACGGATGACTGCTTTCGCGCGCTCGGTTTTGATGGTCGCGCTGACTGTTCTGGCATGGGCTGGTCTCTCAGTGTTCTTCTCAGGACTGTCGGAGTAGATATACCCACGACTATCGTCCCGATAGACACCATACTCTTTGGCCTTCTTGACCCACCACTCACGCGGAAGGGCACGGACCATGTCGTAAATCTTGCAGCAGACAAGGGCTTCGATACAGAGACTCCAATCCGCATTAGAGTCGGAAGGATACTCTGGCTTGAATGGTCGCACGTAGATCAAGGCATTGATACGAGAATGGCAATCACCACAGCAGGCATACCCGACGTCTACCCAATCGGGAAACTCTGCGTGAAATGTTTTGCACTCGATGAAAACCACACTCATATCTCTGAGCCTCACTTGTGGCGACATTCCTTGAGCGGGCATGGGTTGGCGCTAAGTGTTAGACCCGCAAGGGTTTATGGGAACAGCCCGCGCCATTTCTAATCATAGCACGAGTGCTACAAAAAGTCAAGTGTCTAGTTGCTTAGAGACTAGGAGTGGAACTCGACGTCCATGATGATGACATCCCTAAGCATGTGCTTGTCGATGGTGATGACCTTGTCGTCTGTGATGTCACTTATCCAACCAGATATAAGCATCAGAGGACCGTGCTTGTCATCGTCTGTGAATGACAGTTGAGTCACGCTGTCATAGATGATTTTGGTACCACTTCTGAGAACCAGCCTGACACGATTGGCGATGACCATCTTTCTACCCCTTATGATTCTGGCTGTCAAGGTAGCCCTTTACAGTCTACGCAGAGGAATCTCTTGGGCTTGCTCATGTCTCCATCCGGGTAGATGAAGGTGCCATCCAGCTCAGGCTTCACCTTGAGACACTTCGAGCAGGTCTTGGAGACGAGCTTACTCACTACCGCTTGATAGAGACTTTCGATCTGGGAACGGGACCACGTCTCCCTTCTTATCATCCCTACCATGTCCCTGACGATTTGCTCTTTGCTTACGAGACGGTCTTGCTTCTGCGAGTCGGGATAGTTCACGCGCAAAGTCATAGTCGAATAGCTCCTCATAAAGATGGTACTTCTTACAGTCCTCACAGACAGCAATCACCCTCTCACCGCCACCCTGCCGTCGTATCCTATCACGCACACGCATGGCTAGAGTGTAGGTGGAGTATGGCATGAGCTTACAGACAGGGCGCATGGCTATCTCCTATCGGAGCAGAGCGTCGGCTCGTCCTTCTGGATCATGATGATGCCATGAGTCTCGCACCACCATTCATCATTGTCGAGCCGCACGAATTGGCACGGCTTGAGAGTTAGAACTCTGAGTATCACCCCCAGCCAGCCTATCATAGCTTCTCCTCTTTGTGTGTCTTACGAGAGAATCGCTGGTTAATGTCGCGTGCTATGACGACGTACTCCTCGCCCGGAGCTATCCTCTCTAGACGACGCTGCTCTGCCATCGCTAGTTCGTAGGTATCCCAGACCGATTCGAGGAAGCAGATGGTAATGTCCCTCACCATGACGATGATGTAGACTCTCATGATGCTACCCACCTGATTAGCCGAGTTATCAGCCACGATAGGACCAGTGACCAGATGAAGATGCGGAAGTCCTTGAACACACTCGCTCCAATAAAGTCGGGGCCTGCCCACATCGGACAAGCCCCGGTAAACTACCGCGCCGCTTCCTCCTGCATCTTGGCGACGACCTTCACTCTCAGCACAGTCAGTTGTTCGAGTTGACGCTCCACCTTGTCCAGTTCGTACCGGCAGGACATGAGTTGATGAGCGATGAACTCGTCGGTCTGATTCAATCGAGCAGATGACCCACGGATTCGAGGCCCGCGCCAATACTCAAGCAGCCCCTCATAGGAGCGAATGAGCTTGTGCTTGCGCTCGATCTTACCGTCGAGGACGTGAAGTGGAATCACGAAATGTCCTTCTTCGTCTCGCTCCCGTCATCGTCAACGTAGCTCGTCTCGATGTTCGCCCTCATCCCCATGACCTTGGTGAGGTAGGCCTGAACAATGAGAGCCTCGTCGATGACGTTCGAGACTGTGATCGCGCTGGTTTCCCTCGGCTCGCCTGAGATGATCTTCGCAATCTGTCCCTGCTCGTTCTGAAATGTCAACGTGAACCTGATCTTAGTAGCCACTGATCCTCCTGAGTTAGAGATACGAGTTAGGGATACGACTACTCAGCACCCTTCTGACCGCGCTTGCCCTTCGACTTCTTTCCCTTCGTCGGGGTGACTGTCCTCTTGAGCATGATACCGCGACGCTTCTTCGTCCGTCGAAAGCCACCGACTACGCGCTGCCTGTTCGGACGATTCCCGTCGGCACATCGCGCGCAGACCTTGAAGTCCTGCTGTGCCCATCGATACTTCAGGCACTTCTCACAGTGTCTCTTGACCATACTCTCTCCCTTCTCAGTTTCGCTTGTCGGCCAACAGAATCATACCACTCCGCCGTCCATCATAGCAGTAGGCACAGACGAGGAACTCGCCATACTCCCTGCCGATGACATAGAGCAGCTTGTTCGTCGGGTGATGCGTGGTGAACTGATGAACGTAGTCGTAGAAGTCCATGTGAAATGGCGCCTCGTCCTGAGTCTCGCGCCACTTGGCATGGAAGACGATGTCGAATCTCTTGCGGAGCTGGTCCTCTCCGTCGTGCATGTCGGCAATCACATCACCGACCTTGATGTCCTCGAACTTCTTCTCGGTCATAGCTCTCCTTTGCTTTCCACTAGAGACACTCCACTTGAGGTCATGCTTAGAGAGATCCTTGAGCTTCTCCATGTCAAAGAAAAGCTCAAGGTCCCTGTCCTTCATCAGTGACTCACTACGGGATCAGAACTCGCCTTGATCTCGAACTCCAGATAGTCAGCGGCTGGAAACTCAGTCGGCTTATCACCAATCGTCCAGTCCTGTCTATCCTTCACCATGTTGAGCAGAAGATTGACGTCACGGCTACAGTAATACTCAACTGTCCCGTCTCCCAAATCGATGTGCAGGTAATACATCATCACTTGAATCCCCACTTCCTCAGACCCTTCGCTTGGAGAACTTTGACCAGCTCTCCGATAAGCGATGTCTCGTCCCAAGCAATCTCCTCACCGTCGAGAGTCTGTGATACGTTACGACGCTTGACCTCTACGATGTCAGTGAGGAAGTCGTCGATTGTTCCGGCTGCGATGAGATAGTGCGCGTTGATCTTGTCAGCCGTAGATCCGGGCCGTGGGAATCTCCCCTCTGCCTGCTCCTCTGCTGATGGGTTCCATTGGCGCTCCATTATCAGACAGTCAGAGCAGAACTGAAGGTTCAGTCCTACGCCACCCGCGAGAGTCGAGGCTATCAGGATACGATTCTCAGGCTTCCTGAACTCCTCTACGACCTTCGTGCGCTGGTCAAGGTCAAGGTCCGCATTGAGATACAAAGGAGGATTGAACGCGCCCTCTTTCATAATCCCTTCGAGCTTCGCCTGTAGGATAGCTCCGGCCTGTTTGTGATGAAGGAAGATAACCAGCTTCCTCTCTGACTCAAGCAGAAACTCCTCAGCGAACTCGACAGCAGCCTCTACCTTTGCGATGCCTGTGATGTGCCGCATTCGTGTAAGATAGCCAAGTATGTCGGACTGTGATAGATTGACCTCTGGGTCCTCCATCAGGTCCATAAACTCCTTGACAATCTTACAGTAAGCCTTCACCTCGTCCTCAGGCATCTCAGCCAGTCGGAACTGACGAAAGACCTTCGGAAGATCAGGAAGCACCTGCTCCCGCTTATACCTGATGATGAAGTCCTTTGTCAGTTCGCGGAACCGTTCAGGCCGTTTCAGACCGCCAATCTTCCCCGTCTCAGGGTTGATTTCACAATGCTGCATCTGAAAGACAGACTGATTCGAGAACAGCTCCGGCCTCACGAGATTCAGCGTGACGAAATACTCGCCAGCGTGCTTCTCGATGTTGGTCCCACTCATGCAAATCACGCGCGCCTTCTGACCGTCATTCGCGAGAGATGCAATCTTCCTGACTGCCTGAGTCCTGCTCGAACCGGGATTCTTGATCGCTTGTGACTCGTCGACGCAGATGTGCTTGAACTTGGCGCAAATCTCGTCGGTCCAGATGATCTTCTTCGGCTTCTTCTTCTCCTTCCCGAACCTCTCGGCCATCGCATCCTCGTAGGGATTCTCAGGCTTCACGTCGGGTCTGACAAGTCTCAGCGTATCCACACTGACAATGATAACGTCGAACAGGTCGAAATCAGGCTTATCTGTGCTCCGCGTGATGACCTGTGCCAGCATCCCAGTCCACCGATAAATCTCGGCAAACCACTGAGCGCGCAGACCACTCTTGACCACGATGAGCGCGGGGAGAAGCTGCGGGTTACGTCTGAGCAGCAAGCACTCGATGATAGTCTTACCGAGTCCCTGCTCGTGGAGACACAGGCCGTTGCAGTCTGCTTCCTCAAGAAACTTGGCAGTCTCCATCTGGAAGGGAAAGGGTGAGCGCCCGTCCCTTGACGTAATGGTCACATCCTCGGACAGCAGCTTGTCCTTGATGATGGTGTGACCACATTCGAGCGCGATGTAGAGGTCGTTCCCGATCTCGTATCGGCTCTTCTCATGCCCTTCCTTTCCACAGTAGGGGCATTTGAGTTTGAGAATCGTCGTTCTAGTTGCCATCAGACTCCTTCACTTTCCACTCGCGGTCCCTCATAACCGCTACGACTGAGTCAACCTCTGAGTCATCCTCTGCCGACCACTCACTGACCACCTCGTAGGTGACATCCTTGATGGCAGGAATAGGACCGGATGATTCCTCGTCGAACTCACCCTCAACGAGATCGTGAATCCGCTCCTGTAGGACCTGACCAATCTCGTGGATGATGTCCTGATTGGCCTGCGGGTCGTAGTGCAGCCTGAACTCGATGTAGAGCTTTTTGCGTCTACTCATACCTGCTCTCCATAGAACGATACGAGAATCTCTCTCATAGCGTTAATGGCTGACCACGATGAGTCTCTGAAACCGGACCAGTCGTAGCCCTGAGGAGGCATGTAGCCTCTGGGACCATACGCGTCGGTCAGATGCCAGAGAGAAGTGAAGTAGTGATCGTTATTGACGTTGGAGATGAGGTCGAGCACCTTGAGACGAACGGCGATCTTCTCAGGGGTGTCGAATCCCATCTTGTCAAACATACGCTTCTCGAAATTGTCCATCATGTTCGCCTCGTGATTTGGAAAGTGTTCACCGGGCGAACAGTTTGTCAATGTATTCCTGCGTTGATTCGTCGAGAAGATTGAGAGTTTTGAGCTTCCTCTCAGTGGCTTCCTTGTCATACTCAAGACCGTGGCAAGTGTCGGCAGCCTGCTGACCCTTAGTCTTGCGAGTAGTGGATGGAGCCTTCCCGATTCTAGCGCGCTTCCCTGCGGCATCGTCTGTCGAGCCTGAGCCTACAGCCTTCACCTTACGACCACGCGCGGCCCGCTCTTTGCGGTCTAGCTCGATGAGCTTACTCCGGTCATTAGCATTGACTAGTTCGAGAAGATGCGACATTGACCAGCGCATCCCGCTGATCTGCATGTTCACGACTGCGATGCTACGGTAAAGCTCGTGGATGCGCTCGATGATGGTTTCGACTCGCTGGCGGGCTACGTCTGGGTCTAGAACCATCACATTGTCTGCGTCAGTCGTCATGACCGCAAACGTGCTGAAGTAGACCTTTTTCAGCTCCTCGTCGTAGATGATAGGCTCTGAACTCTCAGTGATGTAATGCCCGACTAGTGGATGAGAATGGAGCGTCAGCTTCGGAGCGCGCTCAGTCGGCCCGTTGATCTCCCGGAGCCGCTCGTCGCTTACCACATCGTGTGCATCTCCAGACGAGCTTGAAGTTTCGCTCTCGCCCTTTGGCTGGCTCGGGACGCTGGATGACGACTCCACCACATCGTTTGCAGGTAGGTCTGTGGTTGGTATCTCTGACGGTTTCCATTCAAACTCCTTGAGCTTCTGTGAGAGATACGCCTCGAAGTCCTGTTCAGGCTCATCTGCCCCGTTCAGGATGTCACTCTCGTCATTGTTTGCCATAATTGATTCTCCCTGTTTGTTACTGGATTACTAATTGAACTTCGGATGGTAGTGTGCAATCATCCTAAGCTCGAACGCGCGCGCTTCCCTGCGACTCCTGAAATACCAGACGTCGAATTGGTCTGTTGGTTTCAGTTCGTCTCTTTTCCCAATTACGTGATGACCTCCAAATCTGCGATATAGACACGATGTAAATCCAATGTAGAGATACTCATCTCCACGCTTCCACGCGTAGACCACAGGTGTCAGCATCGCTCTGACGTCTATGGTGTGCTTGTTGGAATCAATAACTCTCTGCCTTTCCCTAGAGTATTTGATTCCAGACTGAAAACTGGGCCGGGCCTTCCCGCTTTGCATTTTCCGTGCCGGTAAAACTGGCGTTTCCACGATAAGATTCTGGCAAGTATCCTGCACAATTCCTACAGGACTCTTGCAGGTATCCAGCGTGTTTTCCGTTTGTGCCAATGGCGTAAACCCTTACCGGAGTGTAACATAGCCAGTTTTCGGTTACAAGTAGCATATATGGTGGTAGTACCCCTATGCCCCTATAGGTGGTGTATGTAACTCTTACACGGTGTCGGTCCCTGTCTCTCATGCTCTCTCTCTTATCTATATATATATATATAAGAATATGGGATAGACAAGGGGAAGGGCCGAGAACGGTCGAACAGAAATGTCGGCCTGACCCTATCGGGACCTACCTACCCTATACGGCTGATCAGGCGAAAATACTAAGGAAAACGCATGATCTGGCCTATAAAGTTTGCAGGAATCTTTCAGGAAAGCTGCCAGATATTTGTCAGGGATAAGCCAGATTTATGGTGTTTTTTCAGGCATGAATCTTGTCTAGTGTCGCACGCGCACCATTGAGTCCTATTGTGTCATATCAGATATTGGTAGCAAGGCATCAAAAAGAGTCTAGATAGAGTAGACTGTATCTATCTGAGCTTGTCTAGATGAAATGCTTATTAGTATCGTATAGGGAGCGCGGGTGGTAAAGTGTTCGCTGGTCGAACGGTTTTCGACAAGTTCTGGATTTGCCCTATAAGGCACGAACGGATCTTAGGTAGTGGGAACCGACCACCAAAATAAAAACTGTTCAGGGCACCATTAAAACTGTTCACGTGCCATTAGAAACGAACGTGCCGGAAGGCCCGAAACGACCCGGTCGATTACAGAATTGTAATTTCCTAGTCGGGAAAGTGACACAAATTGCCACGAAAATAATTTGCAATGGGCGCGTTTTTCGCTTGACTCCCATAGCAGAA
>Ga0208685_1000070_pt1 | contig 45755 bp, 41 predicted proteins | sample EasRivMeERMLT890_FD_187533 | JGI IMG/M metagenome (GOLD analysis project Ga0208685, IMG submission 187533) | Soil microbial communities from meander-bound floodplain in the East River, Colorado, USA - East River MetaG ERMLT890 (SPAdes) (version 2) | ecosystem: Environmental > Terrestrial > Soil...
TACGGCTTCCAGCCCTCCGCCTCCACCCAAAACATGACCGCCGCGGGCGAGACCTGCGCCGCAATCAAGGCGCTGCGCGCGGACTGGCGCATCATGATGACCGGCACGCATCCGGCCGCGCTTCCCGAGCGCACGCTCCTCGAGGAAAAAATCGATTTCATCTGCGACCGCGAGGGGCCGGAAACGATTCTCCTGACGGCGCAGGCGCTGAAGGCGCGCGCAAGCGACTTCTCGAAAATCCCAAGTCTGTGGTACCGCGACGGGAACGCCATCCGCTCCAACCTTCCCGGCGAGCTGATGGATGATCTCGACGGCGAGATGCCGGGCGTCGCCTGGGACCTGCTGCCGACGAAGAAGTACCGCGCCCACAACTGGCACTGCTTCGAGGACATCCATCACCGCGTACCCTACGTCTCGATGCACACCAGTCTCGGCTGCCCCTACAAGTGCACGTTCTGCTGCATCAACGCCCCTTTCGGCAAGCCCTCCTACCGCCTGTGGTCGCCGGAGAGCGTGATCAAGGAAATCGACTTCCTGGTGGAAAGTCACGGCATTAAGAACATCAAGTTCGTAGACGAGATGTTCGTGTTGAACCGCAACCACGTGCTCGGCATCTGCGACCGGATCATCGAGCACGGACACGACCTTAACATCTGGGCCTACGCGCGAGTGGACACGGTGAAGGACGAGTTCCTCGACAAGCTCGCCCGTGCGGGCTTCCGCTGGCTCGCGCTCGGTATCGAATCCGGCAGCAAGCACGTGCGCGACGGCGTGGAGAAGGGCCGCTTCGGCTCGACCGACATCCTCAAGGTGGTGAAAAAGATCCAGGATGCCGGCATCAACGTGATCGGCAACTACATCTTCGGGCTTCCCGACGACACGCACGAGTCGATGCAGGAAACGCTCGACCTCGCGCTGGAGGCAAACTGCGAGTTCGCCAACTTCTACTGTGCGATGGCCTATCCCGGCTCCAAGCTCTACACGATGGCCGTGGAAAAGAAGTGGCAACTGCCGGATTCCTGGATCGGCTACTCGCAGCACAGCTACGAGACTTTCCCGCTGCGCACCGATACGCTCACGAGCGCGGAAGTGCTGAGATTCCGCGACGAGGCCTTCCACCGTTATTTCACTGACGAGCGCTACCTCGCGCTGGTCCGGCGCAAGTTTGGGGAAGACGTCCTCAGTCACATCCGGGACATGACCCAGATCCGCCTCAAGCGCAAGCTGCTCGAGAATGAAGGAAAGAACGCCCGTGCCGTTACGGCGTAGCCCAGTGCCAGTCGTTACCCGTCACTGGTCACCGGTCACTGGTCACCGGTTCTGAGATGATCATCACGAGGACCCCCTTCCGCGTCTCGTTCTTCGGCGGCGGCACGGATTACCCGGCGTGGTACCAGCGCCACGGCGGCGTGGTGCTCGCCACCAGCATCGACAAGTACTGCTACATCACCTGCCGCTACCTGCCGCCGTTTTTCGAGCACAAGTACCGCATCGTCTACTCGAAGATCGAGAACGTGCAGAACATCTCCGAGATCCAGCATCCCGCGGTGAAGGCGGTGCTCGATACCCTCGGCTGCACGGACGGCCTCGAGGTGCACCACGACGGCGATCTGCCGGCGCGCGCGGGATTGGGCTCCAGCTCGTCCTTCACCGTCGGCCTCATCAACGCCGTGATGGCGCTGCGCGGCAAGTACATTTCCAAGGAGGAGCTCGCGAGCCAGGCGATCCATATCGAGCAGAAGGTAATCGAGGAGAACGTGGGCTCTCAGGACCAGATCACTGCCGCCTTCGGGGGGCTCAACCGCATCGAATTCCGGCAGGACGGCTCGTTCGACGTGGCGCCGATCATCCTGCCCAAGGAGCGGCTCGCCGTGCTCCAGAGCCACCTGATGCTGTGCTTCACCGGCCTATCGCGCATCGCTTCGGAAGTCGCCAAGTCCACGATCGATAATCTCGGCCAGCGCGAGAAGGAACTGAAGCTCATGAAAGGGCTGGTCGACCAGGCCGTTTCAGTGCTGCAGTCGCGCACTGCGCCCATCGAGGACTTCGGGAAGCTTCTGCACGAGAGCTGGATGTACAAGCGCCAGCTCTCCGAGCGCGTGTCCTCCACCGACATCGACGCCCTCTACGACACCGCGCGCGGGATGGGCGCGATCGGCGGCAAGCTCCTCGGTGCGGGCGGCGGCGGCTTCTTTCTCCTGTTTGTGCGCCCGGAGCACCAGAAGGAGATCCGCGAGAAGCTCTCCCGCCTGGTACACGTGCCGTTCCGCTTCGAGACCGCCGGCAGCCGGGTCGTGCTCTACCAGCCCGCCGGCCTCTGAATGAGCCTCCGCTACACCTACCAGGGGACGGGGTTCAGGGATTGGTCGGGCCGGGTCGGCCAGTACGACCGCGGGTTCCTGCTACGCCTCTACCGTTCGATGCTGCGCATCCGCATCGTCGAGGAGGAGATCGAGAAGCGCTATCACGAGGACCAGATGAAGACGCCGATCCACCTCGTGATCGGGCAGGAGGCAACCTCGGTCGGATGCTGCGCGGCGTTGACCGACGCCGACCTCCTCTACAGCAGCCACCGCACCCACGGCAACTACCTCGCCAAAGGCGGCGACCTGAACGCCATGCTCTCGGAGATGTTCTGCCGCGCCAACGGCTGCGCCGGCTCGCGCGGGGGCTCCATGCACCTGATCGACAAGAAGGTGGGCATGGCGGGCACCTCCGCGGTCGTCGGGGGCGCGATCCCGATCGCCACTGGCGCCGCCCTCGCGACGAAGATGCAGCGGCTTCCCCGCGTGTGCGTCGTGTTCCTGGGCGAGGCCGGCGCCGAGGAAGGCGTCACCTCGGAGAGCCTCAACTTCGCGGCGCTGAAGCAGCTGCCGGTAATTTACTTCTGCGAGAACAACTTCTATTCCGTGCAGTCGCCGCTCGCCACCCGCCAGCATCCGGGCCGCGTGGTGTGGAAATGGGCGGCGAGCTATGGCATGCCGGCCGTGCAGGTCGACGGCACCAACGTGCTTGCAGTACTCGAGGCCGCGAAGGAGGCGGTCACGCGCGCGCGCGTGACCGCCTCCTCGACCTTCATCGAGGCGCCGGTATACCGCTTCCGCGCGCACGGGGGGGCAGGCGACGACAGCAAGACCGGCTACCGCGACGTGGCCGAGCGCGAGGCATGGGAGCCGTACTGCCCGATCAAGACCTACCGCGAGTTCCTGGAGCGCACCGGCGTGCTGAACGCGCAGGCGCACGAGCAGATGCAACGGGAGATCCTCGCCGAGACCCTGGCGGCGTTCGAGCATGCGATGGCGAGCCCCAATCCGGTCGAAGCCGACTTGCACCGGAACGTGTATGCGAGCTGACCCGCGAAGCGCTCACCGGTCGCCGCTCACGGGTCACGGGTCACGGGTGTTTCATGCCCTGGGATGAAGGCCTGATCAACCGGCTGGTGTATGAGGCGCCCGATCCCGCCGCGGGGCGCGTGCTGAGCTATCCCAAGGCCGTAAACGAGGCGCTCGCCATCGCGCTCGAGCACGACCCTTCGGTGTTCGTGCTCGGGCAGGGCGTGGACGACCCGACCGCGATGTTCGGCACCACGCGCGGCCTGCAGGAGAAATTCGGCCCGGAGCGGGTATTCGACACGCCGCTCTCGGAGGAAGGGATGATGGGGGTTTCGACCGGCGCCGCCATGAACGGCATGCGCCCGGTCTACATGCACAACCGGCCAGACTTCATCCTGCTCGCCATGAACCAGCTGGTGACGCACGCCGCCAAGTTTCATTTCATGGACAACGGCCAGACCACCGTGCCGATGGTGGTGTGGGCGGCGATCGGCCGCGGCTGGGGCTCGGGCGCGCAGCACTCGCAGGCGATCCAGGGCATGCTGCTTGGCGTGCCGGGCCTGAAGATCGTGATGCCGAGCACACCTTTCGACGCCAAGGGCCTGATGCTGGCGGCGATCGAGGACAACAACCCGGTGCTGATCTTCGAGCACCGCTGGCTCATGCGCAAGGACGGCATCGTGCCGGAAGGCTTCTACACGGTGCCGCTCGGGAAGGGGGTGTATCGCCGGCGCGGGCGCGACCTCACCATCGCCGGCGCGTCGCACACGCTCGAGCTCGCACTGCAGGCCGCCGACAAGCTCGCGTCGGAAGGCATCGAGGCCGAGGTCATCGATCTACGCACGGTCAAGCCGCTCGACGAAGCGATCCTCGAGGAGTCGGTGCAGAAGACCGGGCGGCTCCTCGCGGTGGACACGGCGTGGGCGATCGGCGGGGTGTGCGCGGAGCTCGGCTGCCTCGCCGCCGAAAAGTGGTTCCGGCACCTGCGCGCCCCGGTGCGCCGCATCGGTCTGCCCGACATCCCCACCCCCGCCGGCTACGCGCTCGAGCAGTTTTACTACCCGGATGTCGAGCGCATCACGCGCGTGATCCGCGAAATGTGCGGCAAGTAAATGTTCTACGACCTCGCCAGCAGCTCCTGGGGTCCCGAAGAAATCGCCGCCATGCGGCAGGTGATCGAATCCGGCCGCTACACGATGGGCGAGCATGTCGCGCGCTTCGAGGAAGAGTTCCGCGCGAAGTTTGGCGTCAAGCACGCGCTGATGGTCGGATCGGGCTCCGCCGCGAACCTCGTCGGAATCGCCGCCCTCTGCTACGTGAAGGGCCGGCCACTCAAGCGCGGCGACGAAGTGATCGTGCCGGCGATTTCCTGGGCAACCACCTACTATCCGCTCCAGCAATACGGGCTACGCTTGAGGTTCGTGGACGTCGAGCTCGACACGCTCAATATGGACGTTGCCCGGCTCGAGCAGGCGCTGACCCCGCGCACCCGCATGGTGGTGGCAGTCAGCATCCTCGGCAACCCCTGTGCACTCGACCGCCTGCGGGCATTCTGCGACCGCCACGGGCTCATCCTCTTCGAGGACAACTGCGAGTCGATGGGCTCGAGCCTGAACGGAAAGCTCGCCGGCACCTTCGGCGACATCGGCACCTTCAGCACCTTCTTCTCGCATCACATCTCGACCATGGAGGGGGGCGTGCTCGTGACCGGCGACACCGAGATCGCGCACGTCGCGCGATCGATGCGGGCGCACGGCTGGACGCGCGACCTCCCCGCGGACACGAAGATCTATGAGAAGCGCGACGACGATTTCTTCGAGGCCTACCGCTTCATCCTTCCCGGCTACAACGCCCGCCCGCTCGAGATCGCGGGCGCGATCGGCGTCGAGCAATTGAAGAAGCTCGACGCGATGGTCGAGGCGCGTCGCCGTAACGCCGCACTGTTTCAGAAGCTCTTCGCTCGCGATGAACGCTTCATCATCCAGCGCGAAAACGGCCGCAGCTCCTGGTTCTGCTTCACGATCATCCTCAACCCGGATCGCAAGATCGACCGCGGCAAGGTGATGGCCGCACTGAAGAAGGCCGACATTGGCTACCGCATCATCACCGGCGGCAATTTCCTGCGCCATGACGTGATCCAGTATTTCGATCACGACCGGGTGGGAGAAATCAGGAACGCCGACATCGCGCACGACCGCGGCTTCTTCGTCGGCAACCATCCACAAAATCTCACGCCGCAAATCGAGCGGCTGCGCGAAGTGCTCGATGCGGCCGCGCGCTGACATGGAAGCGATCGTTCTCGCGGGCGGGTTCGGCACCCGGTTGCGCACCGTGGTGCCCGACCTCCCCAAGCCGATGGCGCCGGTCAACGGGCGTCCCTTTCTCGAGCGCCTGCTCGATTACTGGATCGCGCAGGGAGTGGCCCGCTTCATTCTTTCGACCGGATACCGCCACGAGGCGATTGCCGCCCATTTCGGCAACGCGTTCCATGGCGCCGCGATCCATCAGGTGGTCGAGGACAGGCCACTCGGGACCGGTGGCGGATTGCTTCTCGCCCGCGGCGCCGTGCAAGTAGCGGGGCCGTTCCTGGTGCTCAACGGCGATACCTTCTTCGAGGTGGCGCTCGAGGCACTACGGGAATTCCATGCCACGCACCAGGCGGAGGCCACGCTTTCACTGTTCCGCACGCCGAAGCAGGGACGCTACACCGGGATCAACGTCGGGAAAGCGGGAGAGATACGGTCCTTCGGCACGGGCGCGAGAGGCGGACTCGCGAACGGCGGTGTCTATCTGATGGAGGGCAGCCTGTTCGAAGGCGGGCCGTGGCAGCCGCGGTCAGCGGTCTCGCTCGAGGAGGATATACTCCCATTCGCCGTGCAGGCGGGAAAGCGCGTCTACGGATTGGAATGCCCGGGCTGCTTTCTCGACATCGGCGTTCCGGACGACTATGCCCGCGCCGCCGCCGTGCTCGGCGCCTCGTCCGAAAAGGCGTAAATGGTATGAGCCATCGAATACTCGTCACCGGCGGCGCCGGCTACCTGGGGTCCACGCTGGTGCCGGAGCTGCTCGCGGCCGGGCACAAGGTCACCGTGCTCGACAACTTCATGTACCACCAGAACAGCCTGGCGCACGTCTGCCACCATCCTGATTTCGAGGTGGTGCGTGGCGACGTCCGCCTCGAGAGCGCGGTGCTGCCGCTGCTCAAGAAGGCCGACATCGTCATCCCGCTCGCGGCCTACGTCGGCGCGCCGCTGTGCGCACGCGACCCGGTGGGCGCGACGACGACCAACCACGACGCGATCGTGACGATGCTGAAGCACGCGAGCAAGCACCAGCGCATCCTCATGCCGACCACCAACAGCGCCTACGGCAGCGGCGACGCGAACAACTACTGCACCGAGGAATCCCCCTTGCACCCGATCTCCCATTACGCAATCGAGAAGGTCAAGGTGGAGAAAGCGCTGATGCAGCACCCGAATGCGATCAGCTTCCGGCTTGCCACCGTGTTCGGCATGTCGCCGCGCATGCGCATCGACCTGCTGGTGAACGATTTCACCTACCGAGCGGTGCACGACCGCTTCGTCGTGCTGTTCGAGGCCGGCTTCAAGCGCAATTACATCCACGTGCGCGATGTCGCGCGCGCGTTCCTCCACGGCATTGACCACTACGAGAAGGTGAACGGCCAGATCTTCAACGTGGGGCTCTCGGACGCCAACGTCTCCAAGAAGGAGCTGTGCGAGGTCATCCAGCGGCAGGTCCCGGATTTCACCTTCGTCGAGGCGCCGATCGGAAAAGACCCCGACCAGCGCAATTACATCGTGTCCAACGCGAAGATCGAGGCGACGGGCTACCGGCCGCGCGTCTCGCTGGAGGCCGGCGTGCGCGAGCTGATCAAGGGCTTCACGATGATCCGGAACTCGGTGTACGGAAACGTCTGAGTTTGAAGTTCCTGAAGCGCAGCGCGCGCGCGAATCCCAAGCTCTCCCTGATCCTCCTCGACTGGAGCGTGCGCGAGAGCTTTCACCTCCTGCACTACCTCGCCCGGCAGAACGTGCCGCGCGACGCATTCGAAGTGCTGGTGATCGAGTATTACTCGCGCGTCTCGGATGCCCTCCGCACGTTCGAGGGCGAGGTGGACACCTGGCTCCTGCTCGAGATGCCGGAGGACTGCTACTATCACAAGCACCTGATGTACAACGCGGGCATCGTGCTCGCGCGCGGCGAGATCTGCGTGATCTGCGATTCCGACGCCATGGTGAAGCCGGGCTTCATCGGCGCCATCGTCGAAGCGTTCGAGCGGGACCCCCATGTCGTGCTGCACCTCGACCAGTTCCGCAACAACCGGCGCGACTTCTACCCCTTCAATTACCCGAGCTTCGAGGCGGTGGAAGGCGAGGGCTGCATCAACAACGCCGGCGGCCGGACCGCCGGCATTCTCGACCACCGCGATCCGATCCACAGCCGCAATTACGGCGCGTGCATGTGCGCGCGCCGCTCCGATCTCATCGCCATCGGCGGCGCCGACGAGCACGTAGATTTCGTCGGCCATATCTGCGGCCCCTATGACATGACCTTTAGGCTGGTGAACCACGGCCGCAGGGAGCTGTGGCACCCCACCGAGTTCATGTACCACACGTGGCACCCCGGGCAGGCCGGCGTGGACAATTACCTCGGCCCGCACGACGGCCGTCACGTCTCGACCACGTCCCTCGCCGCCTTGAGCGCACAACGCGTGCGCCCGCTGCTCGAGAACCCGGCGCTGCGGCAACTGCGGGAGCGCCCGGGAACGCCGGTGGATGAGGTGCTGCCGGCGCTGATCCGGCCCGAAGGCCCGGCGGAATGGCGCCGCGCGAAGCTCGAGGGCGGCGCGGTGGTGCCGCGGTTCGACGATCACGATCTGCACATCGGCTACTACAAGGGATATTCCCTCTACCGGGACGGCGCGGTGTTCTACGCCCACCTTACGATCGAGCCACACCGGGGGCGAGAGAACGCCGCGGCCTATTCCCGCTGCTTCGAGGCCGCAACGCTCGACGCGGTCAAGGCCCGCATCGAGGCCGACGCGTCATTTCGGACCACCCTCGCCCTCGTGCTTGCGAAAGTCTTCGTCGTCCTCTGGCAATGCGCCCATTACCTCAAGCGGCGCAAGTTGAGCCTGCTGCAATCCGGCGCGGGTCGCCAGGGCGCGGTGGGTCCCCAACCTTCGTTTGCCGCGCGCCTGAAGCAGCGGCTCACGCAGTTCGCCGTGGAGAGTCGGGCCATTGTCGACTCCCTCGCCGATCTCGTGCCCAACCTGCGGCGTCTTGCCTCGGGCGATCCCGGGTATGCCCCGGCGCGCGTGGTGGTTGGCGACCGGCGGACCGAGGTCTATCTCAAGCTCCTGCGCGCGGTGGGGGCAATCCCGCGCGTGCGCCTGGAACGGGCAGAATCCGACGAGCAGGTCGAGCGCATCGTCGCGGAAGCCGCGGACCGCGCGCGTCCCCAGCGGCTGATCCTCACCCGCAGCCTCTATTACTGCACCTACCCCCCGATCGCGCCGCTGCACGTGGCGCGCGCATTCACCGTCCTGTAAGGCGTCAATCGTGACTCGTGATTCGACCGCCAGCCTGAGTGCCGGCCGCAGCCTGCCGCAGCTGGCGGAACTCCTCTACGTGCTGGTGCGGAAGGAGTTGAAGGCGCGCTACAAGAATCGCTTCCTCGGCTACCTGTGGGCGCTCGCCAACCCGTTCGCGTTCGCCTTCGTCTACTGGATTGCGTTCAAGTTCATCATGCGGCTGGAGATCGAGAACTACTCGCTTTTTCTCATCACCGGCATGTTCCCGTGGGTGTGGATGAGCGTGGGCGTGACCGGCGCAACGCGCAGCTTTGTCATCAACGCGTCCCTTATCCGCAAGGTCAACCTGCCGCGCGCGATCCTGCCGCTCGGGAATGTGACGCAGGAGATGGTGCACTTCGGTTTCGCGCTCCCCGTCATCATGGCCTTCCTGTGGTTCGCGGGCGAGATCCGGCCGATGCCGTCCTGGCTGTGGCAGATGCCGGCGCTGATCGCGTTGCAGGTCGCGTTCGTCTACCCCATGGCGCTCGCGCTCGCACTCGCGAATGCCTACGTCCGCGACATCGAGTATCTGGTCGGCATCGGCTTCTCGCTTCTCTTCTTCGCGACGCCGATGGTGTACCCCATCACCCTGGTGCCCGAGGCCTACCGCCACTGGTTCGAGCTGAACCCGCTGCACGCCCTGATGCAGTCGTGGCGCTCGGTGTTCCTGCAGGGCACGCTCGATTTCAATCACGTGGTCCATGCAATTGCCTTCGCCGTGCTGACCGGCATCATCGCCTGGTGGCTCCATCGCAAGCTCGCACCGCGCATCGGGGAGCTGGTATGACCCACGCCGTGCTGTGCGAGGGCCTGTGGAAGACCTACCAGCGCCACCGCCCGGTCGGCGTCAAAAGCCTGTTGCTCGGCGCCGGCCCGCCCGTGGACACCCGCTTCGCGCGCGAATGGGCGCTCGCCGAAGTAGGATTCCAGGTGCCCTGCGGCCGCAGCTTCGGCGTGATCGGCGCGAATGGCAGCGGCAAGACCACGCTGCTCTCGATCCTGCTCGGCACGGTGCAGGAGGATCGCGGGCGCGTGGGCTTGAACGGGAACGTGGCGTCGCTACTCGAGCTCGGGGCGGGTTTCCACGGCGACCTGACCGGCCGCGAGAACGTGTTCCTCTACGGTTCGATCCTCGGCATGCGGCTCGCCGAGATCCGGCGGCGCTTCGAGGATATCGCCGGGTACTCGGAACTCGAGGGCGCGATGGACCAGCCCCTGCGCACCTATTCCGCGGGCATGATCGCGCGCCTCGGCTTCTCCACCATCATCCACTCGGCGGCCGACATCCTCCTCATCGACGAGGTGCTGGCGGTGGGCGACGCGCGCTTCCAGGTGAAATGCCACCAGGCGCTGCACGACTTCCGGAAACGCGGCGGCACGCTCGTCATCGTCTCCCACAACATGAAGGAAGTGAGCGAGGTCTGCGACGAGGGAATCTGTCTCGACCTCGGGCGCGTGGTCGACTCCGGGCCGATGCCGGCCGTCGCCGCGCGCTACCAGGAACGCATGACGGTCGCTGGCCCCGCCAAGGGAGGTGCACGTGCCGCGCGTTGAGCGCAGCCCCCGGCAGCTCGCCGAGTTCCTCTATCTCCTCACGCGCCAGGAGCTGAAGGCGCGCTACAAGGGGCGGCTTCTCGGCTACGTGTGGGCGCTCGCGCACACTTTCGCGCTCGCCTTCGTCTACTGGATCGCTTTCAAGATCATCATGGGGCTCGAGGTGACCAATTACTCGGTCTATCTCGTCGCCGGCATGTTCCCGTGGGTGTGGCTTGCCGTGGGCGTCACCAGCGCAACCCGCAGCTTCGTCGTGAACGCCCCCCTCATCAAGGAGATGGGGCTTGCGCACGCAATACTCCCCTTGAGCAACGTGATGCAGGAGATGGCGCATTTCGTGCTCGCGCTGCCGGCGATCATCGCGTGGGTCGTCCTGCCGGGTGGCTACGACGCTTCCCTATCCTGGCTCTGGCAGATTCCCCTCATGCTCCTCGTGCAGCTCGCGTTCGTCTACCCGATCGCGCTCGGCTGCGCGCTCGCGAACGCCTATGTTCGCGACATCGAGTACTTCCTCGGCATCGGCTTCCCGCTGTTGTTCTTCGCCACTCCAATGGTGTATCCGATCTCGATCGTGCCTGAGCCACTGCACGATTACTTCGAGTTGAATCCGCTCCATGCCTTGATGCAGTCGTGGCGTTCCGTGTTCATGGAGGGCTCGCTCGATCCCGCCCATGTGGCATATGTCGCCGGCTGGGCCCTTGCGCTTGCCGCGGTCGCCTGGCTGCTCTACCGCAAGCTCGCCCCGCGCGTCGGGGAAGTGGTTTGAGGCTCATGCACGCGGTAATCTGCGAGGACCTCTGGAAATCGTACCGCCTGCGCCGGCCCGTGGGGCTGAAAGGGATGTTGCTCGGCGGCGTGCCACGTGACACGCGTTTCTCGCGCCACTGGGCGCTCTCCGGGGTCAATTTCATCGTCACCCGCGGCCAGGCCCTCGGGGTGATCGGGCCCAACGGCAGCGGCAAGACCACGCTGCTCGCGCTACTCCTCGGCGCGATCCGGCCGGATCGCGGGCGCGCCATCCTGAATGGGCGGGCGGCGTCGCTCCTCGAGCTGGGAGCGGGCTTTCAGGGGCATCTCACCGGCCGCGAGAACGTCTATCTCTACGGCTCGATCCTAGGCATGACGCTGGAGGAGATCCGCGCGCGCTTCGACCGCATCGCCGAGTTCTCCGAGATGGAGGCAAGCCTTGACCGCCCCCTGCGCAGGTACTCCGCGGGCATGATCGCGCGCCTGCGCTTCTCCGTCATCATCCACTCGCCGGCCGAGATCCTCCTTATCGACGAAGTGCTCACGGTCGGCGACGCGCGCTTCCAGCGAAAGTGTCTCGACGCGCTGCGCGAGTTCAAGCAACGCGGCGGCACACTCCTCCTCGTCTCCCACGACATGGACGAGATCGCGAGCCTATGCGACGACGCGATTCTCCTCGACTTCGGCAGCGTGGTGGATGCGGGGCCGGCGCGGGAGGTTGCCGCCCGCTACCAGGATCGCACCCTCGGGCCGGGTCATTCGCAGGCGCAGGCCATGAACGCGCGGATTTCACTGCTGCTGCCCACGCGGGGACGCGCCGAGCTCCTGCGCCGGTTCCTCGAAAGCGTGCTCGCCCGCAGCGAGCGCCCGGAGTTGGTGGAGGTCGTCGTCTACGCAGACGAGGACGATCCCTCGAGCCACGGCTTCCAGGTGGAGGGGCTCGAAGTCCACACCATCGTCGGGCCCCGCGCCTCCATGGGCGATTACAACACCGCCTGCCTCGAGCGCTCCCGCGGCGACATCGTGGTGCTCGCCAACGACGACGTCGTGATCCAGACCCGCGGCTGGGACCGGAAGCTGCGCGAGATGCACGCGGCCATGCAGGACCGGGTCTACCTGGCCTACCCCAACGATCTTTTCAAGGGCCGGGGGTTGAGCGCCTTCCCGATCCTATCGCGCACGGTGTGCCAGCTGCTCGGCGAGCCCTTCCCGCGCGCCTACCGCGGCGCCTTCATCGACTATCATCTGCTCGACATCTTCAAGCGGCTCGAGCAGCACGGCCATCCCCGGCTGATCTACCTGGAGGACATGGTGTTCGAGCACATGCACTACCGCACCGGCAAGGGTGATTTCGACGAGATCTACGGCAAGCGCGACCGCTTCGGCGACGACGCCACCTTTCTGCGGATGCGCGACGAGCGCAATGCGGCGGCCCAACGGCTGCTGGCTGCAATCGAGGGCGAATCCGCGCGGCACCCGCAGGCGGCGGTCACGACGCCGCCGGAATTGCTGCGGGTAAGCCTGCTCGACACCGAGCTGCCCGTATCGTGGCGGCTGCGGCTGTTTCTCTGGTTTCTCGCGCGCAACCTCGCCCGCCTCGTTCTCGGCCGTGTTTCGCGCGCACCTACGCCCGGCAGCCCTGCTCCATGACCCGGCAGAAACCGCTTTACACCGCCCATTACCCTTCCTTCTCGCCGTACGACAGGGCGGCCTTGAGGCACCTCGTTTCCCGGCTGGAGGCGGGCTTCATGGTCCTGGAAATCGGAAGTTGGCTCGGACAAGGCAGCACCGCCGTGTTGATCGATGAGGCAAGGCGCCAGCGCGGTACGGTGTATTGCGTGGACACGTGGAAGGGCAACCCCAACGTGGAGCGGCATCAGAGCATCGTCCGCGACTACGACGTGCTGGGCACGTTCCTGCAAAACGTTGCGACGCGCGGCGGGCAAGATGTGGTCCGCACGCTTGTCATGTCGGGCGAGGAGGCTGCGCGGCTGACGCGCGACGCCGCCTTCGATCTCGTGTTCATCGACGCTGATCATTCCTACGCCGCCACGCGTCGCGACATCGCGGACTGGCTCCCGAAGGTGAAGCCCGGAGGCTACCTGGCCGGCCATGACTGTGAAGGCCGCGTGGGTGAGTTCGGCATGGAGCGCCTTGCGGCGGGTCTCGGCCGGGACACCGTTCCGGGGAACGATCGTTTCCGCGAGATTCACGCAGGCGTGGTCGTTGCCTGTCACGAGGCGTTCGGCGACCGGCACGAGCTCTGGGCCGAGACGCCGGTGCAGGCAGAGGACGGCGCGACCGGCCGCTCCACCATCTGGTTCGTGCGCGTCTAGCGCCAATGCGCGCGGCATTCGCCAGGCCCTACAAACCGCTTGTCGTCGGCGCGCCGCGCAGCGGCTTCGCGCTGCTCGCAAGCGTGCTGATTCACTTCGTGCCGCTCGCTCCGGGCAAGCTAGACCTGCGCCAGCGCGTGCTGAACGCGCTGATGCGTCACCTGGGAGACCATGTTTCCGCCGCCATCGTCAATGCCTTCGCCAGCCGCGGCATCCGCAACGAGCTCCTCTACAACGCCAACTTCCGCTACGTGACCGGCGGGCCCAAGTGGCTCAAGGAAGGCGCCCCCGACACCGCCTGCTTCCGAAAGTACATCGGCGTGCGCGGGATGGGCGACTTCACCCTGGTCACCACGCATCCGCGCGAGCTGCTCGACATGGACGAGGTGGTGCACTCGCACAGCGATCCCGGCCTGTGGCTCTCGCATCCCGGCTACCGCGACTATGTCAAGTACGCCTCGGTGCGCAATCCCGTCGGCATCCTCAACTCCGCGGTGTTCTCGCTTAACGCACTGGCGAGCGAGTACATCCAGAAGTTCGTGCCCCCCGAGCGGGACAACCACTCGTTGCGGGAACAACTCGCGCTCTACAAGTTGACCGATATCGACTTCTTCGAGGGCCTGGTGCGTTTTCTCGCGCCCTACCTCCGCGAGTTCCTGCGCCATCGGCAGGGTTACGTGTTGATGCGCTGGGAGGACCTCATCACCTCGCCGGCGCCCACGATCCGCCGACTCGCCGCGGCGGCCGGCTTCGATGTCACGGAAGCGTTCGCGCGCGAAGTGTGGGCGAAGCTCGATCACGTGAACCTCACGCAGGCGCACAAGCACAACTATCGCCCCGGCGCGGGCGTCGTCGGAGACTGGAAGACATGGCTCGTCGACGAGCATCTGGAGGTTGCGCGCCGCCACGGACTGGAGGAGATCGCCGTCGAGCTCGGTTACGAAGGGTTCGGGCGCATCGAGGCATCGCGCCACACCCCTTTCCAGCAGCGGGTCGCCGGTTACCTCCAGCGTGGCGAGGTTCACCGCGAATGCTTGGACCGGGATCTCTTTACCTTCGCATTCAACAAGTCGAACCTCGTATCCGACAGGTTTCCCTTCCGCCGCCCCGGGTGGCGCGAACACACGCAGATCGAGCGTTCGATCTTCAACGACGAAGCGCTCGAGCGCGCGATCTGGGACGTCGCCGAAACCGCTACGGGCGAGCTCAATGTCTTCCTGCGCGAGTTTCTCGATAGCCCGTGCGACACGCGGGCCGCGGCGCTGCGCCATCTGCAAGCGCTGCGGCAGCGTCATGCAGCGGGCCTTGGAGCGCGCGACCCGGTGCGTTTCGCGGAGGCATTTCGGGCCGCGGAGCAGGAAGCGCGCGGCGGCGCATCGCTTCCCGCGCGCGCACTCTCGTTCACGCGCCGGGCGCTCGGCCGCCTGCGCAGGATGGTGCAACCTGCCCCGACCGGCGCGGCCGATGCACCGCGTATCATCGAGAGCGTGAAGGGCTACGATATCGTGTTCTACAAGGGGGTATATTACGGGCTGCCGCAATCCCTGGGACCCGTGCGGCTCGACTCTCATGAGGCGCGGCGGCTGCCTGGAGTGATCGACGGCACCACACCCGAAAGCGTGCGGGATGCAATCGTTGCGCTACCGTGATTCATGCTTGAACTACGACTGATCGCGGGCGACACCGCCTCCGTCCGTGCCGCGCTCGAGGAGCTTCACGCCGCGGGTCACCGCCGCATCACGATCTGGCCGGACAACGAGCTTGCGGGCGAAGCCGCGCGCCGCGCACAGGAATCGGGCTACGACGCGCGAATTGAGGCACCGGACCCGTCGGTGCACGCGCCCGGAGGCGGACCGGCTCCCTGCCTGCTCCTGGCGGAGACGGATCCAGCCAGCCTGTCCCGGCAGTTGCTCAGGCTGATCGATCTCAAGGAAGGCGTGGTCGTCGCACCTCGCACGCGCCACGCCTTTGACGCGCGCCCGCTGTTCCTGATCTCGATTCCCAAGGCCGGGACGCACCTGCTCTACGCCCTCGCCGACGCCTTCGGCTACGACGCGGGCATCATCTGCCCGGAATGGCCCAAGCCGCGCCACTGGTACTGCGTGGAGTACTCCAACTCGCACACCCGGGCGACCGACTTCTTCGTCGACACCGTGCGCCGCAGCCCCTTCGGCAACCGGCACCACGCGTTCGCGACCAGCCCGGCGCTGTTCATCTATCGCAATCCCCTCGATATTCTTGTATCGGAGGCCCACTACTACCACCGTGACGGTAACGCCATCTTTGGCGGCTACCTGAAGAACCGGTCTTTCGAGGAGCGGCTGCTCACGCTGATCGACGATCCCTGGCTGTTCGGAACCCTACGCGACCGCATGGCGGGATTCGTTCCCTGGCTCGAATTCCCCAACGTCGTTCCAGTCTCGTTCGAGGAGCTGGTGGGTGCACGCGGCGGCGGCGACGATGCCGTGCAGCGCCGGCTCATCTGGTCGCTGCAACTCAAGCTGCACGTCCCCGGCAACCCCGACGCCTTCGCGTCGCAGGTATTCGACCCCGAGAGCGCGACCTTCAATGCCGGGCAGATCGCCTCGCACCGGGAAAAGCTAGGCGAGCGCGCACGGAACCGCTTTTTGGAGCTGCCACAGGACTTCATGCGCGCGCTCGGCTACTCCGCGCAGGACGCGACCGCGCCAGGTCGCTTTCCGCTGCGCTCGGAGGAATTCATTCTACGGCCGCTCGCGACGGCGGACGAGACGTTCTGGGACACGCCGATCCTGATCGAGGCCGGCTGCCACGGCCGCAACATCGTGCGCTACCGGGGACGGTTTTACGGAACGCGCGACGAAGATCTCGCCAAGCTGGGGGATCGCGAGCTCGCACGGCTGCCCTCCGCGGCGGAAATCGCGCCGCTGAAGCAGAGACTGGCCGTTCTGGCGTCGGGGCTCGGGCGAATGAAGCAGGCTTTCTCGCGCGTCGCGCACCGCCTGGGCGCGTAGCTGGAGTTCAGAGCGAGAGCATGAAGAGCCTGTGGAACGACGCCGAGGGCGCCCGCTTCCGGACCGACCTGGAGCTGCGCGTTTACACCTCGCGGTTGCTCGGCCGCGACCCGTCCCTCGTGCTGCACGGCGGCGGCAACACATCGGTGAAAGTGCGGGAGCGCAATGCCGTCGGCGAGGACGAGGACATCCTCTATGTGAAGGGCAGCGGGTGGGATCTCGAAACCATTGAAGCGGCCGGCTTCGCGCCGGTGCGCATGGCGCACCTCCTGAAGCTCGCGCGTCTCGAAGCCTTGCCCGACCCCCAAATGGTGAACGAGCTCGCAACGCAGGTCACGCGCGCGGGCGCGCCGGCGCCCTCGGTGGAGGCGATCCTGCACGCGATCCTGCCCCACAAGTACGTGGACCACACGCACGCCGATGCGCTGCTCGCCATCACCAACACCGCCGACGGCGAGCGCCGTGCCCGCGAGGTCTACGGTGCCGACACTGTCATCGTCCCCTACGTGATGCCGGGATTCGATCTCGCGCGCCACTGCGCCCGCCAGTTCGCGGCCGAAGCCCGTTCCGGGACCATCGGGATGGTGCTCATGAACCACGGCATCTTCTCCTTCGGCGCCACTGCCCGAGAGTCCTACGAGCGCATGATCGCGCTCGTCGCGCGCGCCGAGGATTATCTCGCGCGCAATCGCGCATGGGCACTGCCCCGGCCGATAGCCGACGGCGTGCCGCAGGCGCTGCGGACGGATCTCGCGCGACTGCGCAAGGACATCTCGTCCTGCGCCGGCTTCCCGGTCGTGCTGGCCGTTCATTCCAACCCGAAATACCTTGCCTTCGCGCGGCGCGACGACGCGATGCGTCTCACCCAGCAGGGGCCGGCAACACCCGATCATGCGATCCGCACCAAGCGCGTCCCGATGCTGGGCCACGACGTCGAGGGTTATGCGACGGCCTACCGCGAGTACTTCAGCCGCCACGCGCCCGCCGCGAAGGAGCCGAAGACCCCGCTCGACCCCGCTCCACGCGTCATCCTCGACCCCGCGTTCGGACTGGGCTGCGTCGGACGCACCGCGCGCGACGCACGCATCGTGCGCGACATCTACGATCACACCATCGACGTCATCCTGAGGGCCGCCGCGCTCGGCGGATACCGCGCGTTGCCGGAGCGCGACCTCTTCGACGTCGAGTACTGGGACCTCGAGCAGGCGAAGCTCCGGAAGGCTGGCGCACCGCCGGTCTTCGCGGGGGAGATCGCACTCGTGACGGGCGCCGCCTCGGGCATTGGGAAGGCCTGCGTTGAAGCGCTTCTCAGGCGCGGCGCCGCGGTGATCGGCCTCGACATCGATGCCGGGGTGATGCGCCATCTGGCCGGCCGCCCTGATTTCCTGGGACTGAAGTGCGACGTAACCGTGGAGCGCGAAGTGGCCGCCGCACTTGAGGCGGGCGTGCGCGCGTTCGGCGGTCTTGACATGCTCGTGCTGAACGCCGGCGTTTTCCCCGGCGGCCGGCGCATCGACGCCCTCGACGCGGGGGAATGGCGGCGGGTGATGGACGTCAACCTCGACGCCAACCTCGCGCTCATGCGCGAATGTCACCCGCTGCTCAAGCTCGCGCCGAACGGGGGGCGCGTTGTCGTCATCGGCTCCAAGAACGTGCCGGCGCCCGGGCCCGGCGCCGCCGCCTATTCTGCGTCAAAAGCGGCCCTCACCCAGCTTGCGCGTGTGGCGGCGCTGGAATGGGGTTCCGACCGCATCCGGGTCAACATACTTCATCCGAACGCGGTCTTCGACACCGCAGCGTGGACGGACGAGGTCCTTGCCGCGCGCGCGGCACACTATGGATTGACCGTCGAGCAATACCGCAAGGGCAACGTGCTCGGCACCGAGGTGAGAAGCGGCGACGTCGCCGAGCTTGCGGCAGAAATGTGCGGTCCGCTTTTCGCGAAGACCACCGGCGCACAGCTGCCCGTGGACGGCGGCAACGACCGGGTCATCTGAGACAGAACCGCCCGTGAGCTCCGCGAGCCCGAATGTCGTCTGGCATCACGCGACCGTCACGCGCGAGAGGCGCGAACGCCTGCATGGCCATCGGGGCGCGGTGCTCTGGTTCACCGGGCTGCCCAGTTCCGGCAAGTCCACCATCGCACACTCGACCGAGGAGCGGCTGCACCTGCAGGGCTGCCGCACTTTCGTGCTCGACGGCGACAACGTCCGGCACGGCCTGTGCGGCGACCTCGGTTTTTCAGAGGCGGATCGCGCGGAGAACATTCGAAGGGTGGGGGAACTCACGAAGCTCTTCGTCGAAGCCGGCACGATCGTGCTGGCCGCATTTGTGTCGCCGTTCCGGCGCGACCGGGTGCGCGCTCGCAGCATGCTGCCGCCGGGGGAATTCCTGGAGATCTACTGCCAATGTCCTCCCGAAGTCTGCGCGCAACGCGACCCCAAGGGCCATTACCAGCGCGCCCGGGAAGGAACGATCGAGAATTTCACCGGCGTCTCGGCGCCATACGAGGAGCCGACCGGCTGCGAGCTGGTGCTGCGCACCGACGAACTGTCGATCGGGGAATCCGTCGAGAAGATCCTGGCATTGCTGCGTGATCGCGGCATCATCAACCTCTCTAGGGCCTGACGCTCACCCCCCGCGGGCACGGTAACCTTGGCGTCTCAACCTTCCTTTATCTCTCACCCGTCGAATATCGAGACGCTGCGCTGGCGCGCGGGCCGGCTCGAGCTGCTCGACCAGCGGCTCCTTCCCGCGCGCGTCGAGTTCGTCGCATGTGCCACGGCTCGGGAGGTCGCGGACGCGATCCGCGCGATGGTAATCCGCGGGGCGCCTGCCATCGGCTGCGCGGCGGCCTGCGGGATTGCGCTTGAAGCAGCCCGGCTGAAGGACGTCCCGCAGCGGGAATTCGCGTCAGGCCTCGACCAGGCGTTCGCGGTGCTCGCGGCCGCACGCCCCACGGCCGTCAACCTGTTCTGGGCACTCGAACGCATGAAGGCCGCCCTCAACGCCACGAAGCAGGCGCGGCCTGCAGACATCGCGGCGCGCCTGCTCGACGAAGCGCGGCGCATCGTGGCCGACGACGTCGCGGCCAATCGTGCGTTGGGCGAGCGTGGCGCAGCGTTGCTTGCGGACCCGGCGCGGATCTTCACCCACTGCAACGCCGGGGCGCTGGCAACCGCCGGCTATGGAACAGCGCTCGGCGTCGTCCGCAGCGCGATCGCAGCAGGCAAGCGCATTTCGGTCATCGTTGACGAGACGCGCCCCTTCCTCCAGGGCGCCCGCTTGACGGCATGGGAGCTCCAGCAGGACGGTATACCGGTGACGCTCGTCACCGACGGCATGTCCGGGCACCTCATGAGCCGCGGCGAGATCGACGCCGTAATCGTGGGCGCCGACCGCGTGGCCGCCAATGGCGACGTCGCCAACAAGATCGGCACTTACATGATCGCCGTCCTCGCGCGGCGCCACGGCATCCCGTTCTACGTCGCCGCCCCGCTCTCCACCATCGATCGCGCGCTCGACCACGGCGGCGCGATCGTCATTGAGGAGCGCGACCCTTCGGAAGTGCGAGGCCACGCGGGGCTCGAGTGGGCGCCGCCCGGGGTCAGCGTGCGCAATCCCGTGTTCGACATCACGCCCGCGGAGCTCGTCACCGCGCTCATCACCGAGAAGGGGGTCGTGCGCGCGCCGGATCGCGGCAAGATCGCCGCGCTTCTTCAGTGACGGGTCCCGGGACAATCCTTGTAACAGGGGCGAATGGATTCGTCGGTCGGGTGCTGTGCGATGCGCTCGCGGCATCCGGCCGCACCGTGCGCAAGGCGGTGCGCGCCGTCGCCGGTGATGCAACCACGACCACGGTGGGCGAGATCGGCCCTGCCACCGACTGGCGCGCCTCGCTCACTGGTGTCAGTGCCGTGGTTCATCTTGCCGCGCGCACCCATGTCCTGCACGAAACCGCGCCCGATCCCCTCGCCGCCTGCCTCCACGTCAACGCACAGGGCACTGAGCGTCTTGCACGCTCCGCGGCGGCCTGCGGCATCCGGCGGCTGGTATTCCTCAGCAGCGTGAAGGTCAATGGTGAGCGCACCAGGGAACGCCCCTATACCGAGGACGACTTGCCGCGGCCGGAGGACGCCTACGCCACCTCGAAACGGGACGCCGAGCAAGCGCTCGCCCGCGTCGCGGCCGAGACCGGCCTCGAGACCGTGGTGCTGCGCCCGCCGCTCGTCTACGGGCCGGGCGTGAAGGCGAACTTCCTGCGGCTCATGCATCTCGTCGCCCGCGGCGCACCCCTTCCGCTCGGCGCGATCGTGAACCGCCGCAGCCTGATCTACGCCGGCAATCTCGCGCACGCTATCGTGACCGCGCTCGACTCGCCGCCGGCCGCGGGCCGAACCTATCTCGTGAGTGACGGTGAGGACGTCTCCACGCCCGCTCTCGTGCGCATGCTCGCGCAAGCGCTTGGCGTGAAGCCGCGCCTGTTGCCGGTTCCGCTCGCCGCGCTCGACGTCGCGGCAGCGCTCGCCGGGAGACGCGCCGAGCTCGCGCGCCTGACCGGTTCGCTCCAGGTGGACAGCTCGCGGATTCGGAGCGAGCTTGCGTGGCGGCCGCCCTTCACGCTCGCACAAGGATTGGAGCTGACCGCGCAGTGGTATCATGCGCGCAGCGCATGACACCCGCCGATGTCATCGTGCATCCCGCCACATGGGCTCCGCTGACGGCATTTGCCGCAGCGCTCCTCGCTATCTGGTGGCTCGCCCGGAGCAGGCTTTCCACGCTCGTCCTCGATCATCCCAATCCCCGCTCGCTGCATGAGGCCCCGATCCCGCGCACCGGCGGCCTGGGGTTGCACGCCGGCGCGCAGCTGGCGCTGGGCATCATGGCGCCCAACCTGCCGGCGGCGCTGTGGATCGCGTTCGTCGTGCTCCTGCTGGTTTCGTTCTGGGATGACGTGCGCGGAATCCCGGCGGCTGCGCGGCTTGCCGCGCATCTCGCGGCCTGCGGATTGTTCGTCGCGGCGGTGCTGCCGGCTGAACAAGGGATCCTGACGGCGGTGGCGGCGACGCTCGCCATCGCCTGGATGGCCAATCTCTACAACTTCATGGACGGCTCCGACGGGCTCGCGGGCGGCATGGCACTGATCGGCTTTTCCTTCTACGGAGTGGCGGCCTGGCTCGCCGGCAGCGCTGAGTTCGCGCTGGTGAACCTCTGCGTCGCCGCGGCGGCCGCGGCGTTTCTCATCTTCAATTTCCATCCGGCGCGCATCTTCCTCGGCGACGCCGGAGCAGTTCCCCTCGGCTTCCTCGCCGCCGCGCTGGGGCTCGTCGGATGGCTCCAGAGCGACTGGACGTGGTGGTTTCCGCTGCTCGTCTTCGCGCCCTTCATCGTGGATGCAAGCGTGACGCTGGCCCGGCGGCTCCTGCGGCGGGAAAAGGTGTGGGAAGCCCACCGCGATCACTACTACCAGCGGCTGGTGCGGCTGGGCTGGGGCCATCGCGGGACGGCACTCGCGGAGTATGTCCTCATGTTCGGGAGCGGGCTCATCGCAATCGCCGCGCTGGCGCTGCCTGCGGCCCTGCAGGCGGTGCTGCTGGCGGGCGCAACGGCGGCGTATCTCATGTTGATGGCGCGGATCGACGGGGCCTGGCGCAGGTCGGGGGATAGGTGATCAGTCTCAACTGGCGCGCCTGGCTCGCCTTTGCCCACGACCTCGTGGCCTGCGCCGCGGCGTGGCTCGGCGCGTACTGGCTGCGGTTCACGCCTGAGTTGCCCGATTACTACATGGACCAGGCCGTCAACACGCTGCCTTGGATCGTGCTGATGCACGCGGTTCTATTCTGGAGCTTCGGGCTTTACCGCGGCATCTGGCGCTATGCCAGCCTGCCCGATCTGAGGCGCATCCTGATGGCGGTCGGCACTGCGGCCGTGGCGGTTCCGACGCTCATGTTCATGCTGCAGACCGCCGTGCCGCGCGGCGTGCTCATCATGAACCCCATCCTCCTGCTGCTGATCATGGGCGGCAGCCGGGTCGCCTACCGCGCGTGGAAGGAGCGCATGGTCGCCCGCCTTCTCACCGCCGAACGCGAGCCGGTGCTGGTGCTGGGCACGGGCGAAGCCGCGGTCAATCTGGTCAAGGACCTCGCCCGCAGCATCCAGTGGCGCGTGGTGGGCGTGCTCGACGACGACCCCGCCATGATCGGGCGCCAGCTTCACGGGGTCAGCGTACTCGGCCGCCTGAACGAGATCCCGAAGTGGCAGCGCCGGTTGAGCGTGTCGCAGGCGATCATCGCGATGCCGGAGGCAAGCCACACGGCGCGGCGTCGGGTCGTGGAGTTCTGCAATCACGCCGCGCTCAAGGTGCTGACCGTGCCCTCGTTCGACGACCTGGTGAGCGGGCGCGTCACCGTGTCGCAGGTGCGACACGTCGAGCTCGACGACCTGCTCGGGCGCGACCCGGTGACGCTCGACACCGTGGGGATGCACGGCTGGCTCGCCGGCCGGGTGGTGATGGTCACCGGCGCCGGCGGCTCGATCGGCGCCGAGCTCGCCCGCCAGATCGCGCGTTTCGCTCCGCGGCAGCTCCTGCTGTTCGAGCTGAACGAGTTCGCCCTCTATACCATCGAGCAGGAATTCGCCGCGTCCCACCCCCAGCTTGCCGTGGTGCCCATCATCGGAGACGTGAAGGATGCGGCACGGGTCGAGCACGTCATCCGCAGCCACCGCCCGTCGGTGATCTTCCATGCGGCGGCCTACAAGCACGTGCCGTTGATGGAGCGGGAGAACGCCTGGCAGGCCGTATTGAACAACGTCACGGGAACGCGAGTCCTCGCGCGCGCCGCGGCGGCTGCGGGCGTCGAGAAGTTCGTCTATGTCTCGACCGACAAGGCGGTGAAGCCCACCAGCGTAATGGGCGCGAGCAAGCGGCTCGCCGAGATGGTGTGCCAGGCGATGCAGCGCGCCGAGGGCACACGCTTCGTCATGGTGCGGTTCGGCAACGTGCTGGGCTCCACCGGCAGCGTGATACCGAAATTCCGCGAGCAGATCGCGAAAGGCGGGCCCGTCACGGTCACCGATCCGCAGGTGACGCGCTATTTCATGTCCATCCCCGAGGCGGTTCAGCTCGTCATGCAGGCGGGCCTGATGGGCAAGGGCGGCGAGATCTTCGTGCTCGACATGGGCGAGGCGGTGAGGATCGCCGACCTGGCGCGCGACCTCATCCGCCTCTCGGGCTTCAGCGAGGAAGAGATCCGCATCGTCTACACCGGGCTGCGGCCGGGAGAGAAGCTCTACGAAGAGCCGCTTGCCGGGGACGAGAACCTGCTGCCGACGCCACATTCCAAGCTCAGAGTCGCGCGCGCGCACCAGGAGAACAGCGACTGGCTGCCGCGCCTGGAATCATGGCTGCTGGGCGGGGGCCCGGACGACGAGGCGCGGGTCAGGTCCGAGCTTGCGAAATGGGTCCCGGACTACTCGCCGCGATAAACCACGCTGCGGGACGCACCGCGCAATGGGCAGCCATTGCGCTAGGGCTCTCGATCCCGATCTCGACCGCGCTCGACAACTTGCTGCTCGCAGTCGTGCTGGCGGGCTGGCTCGCAAGCGGTGCGTGGCGGATGAAGTGGGACGCCGTGCGCGGCAATCGCATTGCTCTCGCCGCGCTCGCGCTCTACGGCCTCCTCCTAGCCGGAACGCTTTATGGAACGCCTGCCCCGGGAGAAGTCCGGGCGACGCTCGCAAAGTATCTGGATCTCCTGTGGATCCCGATTCTGGCCTGGCTGTTCCGGGAGGGCGCGATGCGGGAGCGGGCGCTATACGCCCTGGCGGCTTCGCTCGCGCTGGTTCTGGCGACGTCGTTTCTGCTCATGGCGGACGTGATCCCACACGCTCCGTTCCTCAAGGGCGACCCCAGCTACCCGGTCGCGCTCAAGACACGCCAGACTCACGGGCTATTGATGGCATTCGGGGCATTTCTGTATGCGCAGCTCGCGCTGGCCGCCGTGGCGCGGCTTACGAGAATCCTGTGGTGCGTGCTCGCGCTGTTGGCGGCCGCGAACGGACTGCTCGTCGTTCCAGGCGCAACCGGTTACCTCGTGCTTGGCACGCTGGCACTGTACCTCGGCTTCGTCTGGAAGGGCTGGCGCGGCATCGCGGCGGCAGCGGCGGCTGCCGCCATTGCGGGCTCCCTGCTGATGACCCTACCCGGGCCGTTCTCGGAACGCGTGCACCTCATTCGCGCCGAGATTGCGCAGTGGCGGCCGGGCATCCCAAACGCGCTCTCCTCCACCGGCACACGCATCGAGTTTTATCGGCTGAGCATCGAGATCGTGAAGGACCGTCCGCTGCTTGGACACGGCACAGGAGCATTCGCCAGCTCCTACGCGGAGAAGACCAAGAGTCAGGTTGCACTGCCGACGCGCAATCCGCACAACGAGTACCTGCACATGCTGGTGCAGCTCGGGCTGGTCGGGCTCGCCGCCCTGCTCTACCTGTTCTGGACACACTGGCGCCTCGCCCCAATGCTCGCGACTCCGCTTTCGCGCCACCTCGCGCGTGGCCTGATCCTGACGATAGCGGTGGGATGCCTGTTCAACTCGTGGCTGATGGACCACACGGAGGGCCTGCTCTACGCCTGGCTCACCGGCCTGCTGTTCGCGGAGCAGCGCCCTCGATGAACGTGGCCGTCATCGTCACGACCTACAACCGGCCCGATGCGCTGGACGCGGTGCTCTACGGCTTTGCCGCGCAGGACGGCCGCGACTTCGAACTCATCGTCGCCGACGACGGCTCGACGGATGAGACGCGCCGGCTGGTCGAGCGCCGCGCGCGCACCGCGCCGATCCCGCTCAAGCACGTGTGGCAGGAAGACCGCGGCTTCCGGGCCGCTGCGATCCGCAATCGCGCGCTCGCCGCTACCGGCGCCGACTACGTGATTTTCACCGACGGCGACTGCGTCCCCTCGCGCCACTTCGTCGCCGCGCACTGCCGCCTCGCCGAGCCCGGCCGGTTCCTGGCCGGAAACCGCGTGCTGTTGAGCGCCCGCTTGACCGAGCGCGTGCTGCGCGAGCGGGTGCCGATCCACGAATGGGACGGGGGGCGGTGGCTGCGCGCGTGGCTCGCCCGCGATGCGAAGCGCATCTGGCCGCTGCTGATCCTGCCGGACGGTGCCTTTCGCAGGCTGCGGCCGCAGCGCTGGTACGGTGTGAAGACCTGCAACCTTTCCGCCTGGCGCGGCGACCTGCTCGCGGTGAACGGCCTGGATGAAACCTATGCCGGGTGGGGGCTCGAGGATTCCGACCTCGTCATCCGCCTGCTGCACGCGGGCATCCGGCACAAGAGCGCGCGCTTCGCCACGCCGGTGTTCCACCTTTGGCACCGCGAGTCCGACCGCCGCCGGCTGGCGGAGAACCAGCGCCTGCTGGACGACCTGATCGCCTCTGCGCGCACCCGTGCCGCGCTGGGCGTCGACCAGTACCTATGACGGGCGCCCGGCCTGCGGACGCTGCAGCCGGCGGCGCGGCGTCTCCTCCCCTCAGCGTCCTGGTGGTCGTGACGCGGCGCATCGGCGACGTGTTGCTCGCCACCCCCCTGATACGCTCGCTCAAGCTTGCCTGGCCGCAGACTGCGGTGGATGCGCTCGTGTTCAGCGGCACGGAGGGCGTCCTCGCTGCCAACCCCGATGTGCGGCGGGTTCACGTGGTGCCGGCGCGTCCCGGCCCGCTCCGGCACGTCGCGTTTCTGCTGCGGCTCCTGCGCCGCTACGACGTCGCGCTCTCGCTGCAGACCGGCGACCGCCCCACCCTCTACGCGTTCATCGCCGGGCGCCGCAGCATCGGACTGCAGATCGCCGCAGGCAAGGGCGGATGGAAGCGCCTGCTGCTCGACCGATGGGTGCCGTTCGACAACGTCAATACCCACACCGTGTGCATGCATCTCGCGCTCGCCGACGCGCTCGGCGTCCCGCGCTGCGGGGACGTGGTTGCCGCGTGGAGCGCCGAAGAGGAGCACCAGGTCGACGCCCTGCTCGGACCGAACGGCTCGCGACCGATCGCCGTGCTCCATACCTTTCCCAAGTTCCGCTACAAGATGTGGCGGCCGGAAGCATGGCTCGAGATCGCGCGCTGGATCGCGGCCCGCGGTTTTCGCCTGGCGCTGACGGGAAGCGGCGATGCGGACGAGCTCGCCTACGTGGGCGCCCTGGCGCGCGCGATGCCGGAGGGCGCCATCAACGCGGCGGGCAAGCTTACCCTCGGCGCATCGGCCTGCCTGGTGAGCCGCGCGCGGATCTTCGTCGGCCCCGACACCGCGATGACGCACGTCGCCGCCGCGCTCGGTGTGCCTACCGCAGCTCTCTACGGCCCCACCAACCCTGTGAAGTGGGGGCCGTGGCCGCGCGGGCAGCCGCCCGGCGCCAATCCCTGGCGCCGCTGCGGCAGCCAGCAAGCCGGCAACGTAATCCTGCTGCAAGGCCCCGGCGCCTGCGTGCCGTGCCACCTGGAAGGCTGCGACAGGCACATCGACAGTTTCAGTGATTGCCTGCTTGATCTGCCGCCGGCGAGTGTCATCGCCGGGATCGAGCGCCTGCTCGAATCGGTAACGGCGTAACGCCGTTACCGGCTACCACCTGGCGCCGATGGCGCCTTGTCCACCAGGTACAGGACCGAGTTTTCGGCAATGCCGTGGCGGCGGAACGTTGCGGCCCCGAAAAATCCGATTGCCAGCTTCTGAACCCGGAATCCGGCCGCGGCCAGCCGCCCCGCGAAATCCCGCCGTCCATACAATCTCACGTGGTCGGCCTGGCAGTAGTACTTGCAGCGCGCTTCGGGCGTGCGAATGCTCGCATCGTCATGGGTGTCCTCGACACCTTCGAGCAGGGGGACCATGACGATACCGAAACCGCCGGGGGCCAGCACCCGGTAAAGTTCCGCCATCGCCCTGCGGTCGTCGGGGACGTGCTCCAGCACATGCGAGCATAGAATGATGTCCACCGAGTCCTTCTCCCACGGTTGTAGGTCGGCGACATCCCTGCGCTCGTCCACGTCGGCGCGAAACAGGTCGACCGTGCGATAGTCGAGCAGCGGGTGCTTGCGCAGCTTGCGCGATAACGCCGGGGAGGGGGCAAAATCGACGAATCGGTGCCGGCGACGCGGGTCAAGCTCCGGTAACCGGCGCTCGAGATAGATTGCATACAGACGCTCCCGGTCGATGGCGCCGCAACTCGGGCACTGGTAGTGGGTCAGGTTGAGTGTCTCGAACGCGCTGACCGGATAGACGAAACCGTGCTTCTCGAGGTTGCGCAGGAACGACCGGCCGATCGGCTTGAATGCGCGCAATCCGGCGTCACAGATGGGACACTGAAACGTGCGGCCGCGGTACGAAGGAAATGCCAGCCAGCGGCGCAACACCTTGCCGCGGACTTTCAAACGCTCGTAGAACCTGGTTCGCTTGAATCGCTGAAGCATCTTCCCAGGGTCACTGGTCACTGGTTTCGTGTGCAGCGCATGACGAGGATCGTGTACGGCACCCGCAACGTGTCGTGCAGTATCGAGCTCTCGACACGCGCAAAGCGGCTGCGAGCGAGCGCCTCATATGCGTCCCGCGTGCGCACCGCCTTGCCCCGGTCGCGCGCGATCAGCCAGCGCGCGAACCAGTGCTGGTGCTCGAGAAGGACGTTATCGTAGGTGACGAGCCAGCCCGCCGGGCGCAGAGCGCACCAGGCGACGTCGACGAGCCGCCTTGCCTCCACGTCGTCAAGGTGATGCAGGATGCCGCTTGCGAGCACAATGTCGTAGGGGCCGCCCGTGGGCGGCGCGCCTGCTTCCACCTTGCGGCAGTGGAAGCTGCCGCGGTTCCCCCAGCGCTTGCGCGCAGCCTCGATGTAGCCGGGATTCATGTCGAAGCCCGCATACTCGCCGATGGACTCCGGCAGGTGCGCGAGTATCGCCCCCGCCCCGCAGCCGATATCGAGGACGCGGCAGCCCGGAAACGGCCGGACGTGCTCCCTGACAAAGCGCGCGCGGCTCTCCTTGCGCAGCAGGAGGCCCTGGAGCGCATCGTAGACACCGGCGCGGTCGAGGATCCGGTGCCAGCCGGCGGCGTGGTGCGTAGCCCCCGCTTGGGTCATGCCGGCCGGCCCTCGAAAAACACGGTGATCGCGGCGACGATTCGAGCCACTTGGGGCTTGCCCAGTTCGTAGTACAGCGGCAACCTCAGCAGGCGTTCGCTCACACTGTCGGTCACCGTCATCGGCCCCGCCGCGCGTCCGTACCGCCTGCCGGCCGGCGAGGAGTGCAGCGGAACGTAATGGAAGACCGCGTGGATTCCGCGCTTGCTCAGGTGCGAGATGAGGCGCGCGCGGGTCGCACGGTCCTTCAGCAGGACGTAGAACATGTGGGCGTTGCCGGTCGTTCCGGCGGGGGCCGGCTGCGGCAGGGCAAGGTCGCCGCGCGCCGCAAGCTGCGCCAGCCCCTTGCGATAGGCCGCGCACTGACCGGCGCGCTTCGCGTTGATGGCCTGCGCCTGCTCGAGCTGCGCCCACAGGAACGCGCCCACGAGCTCGCTCGGCAGGTAGGAGGAGCCGATGTCCACCCAGCTGTACTTGTCCACCTCGCCGCGGAAGAACTGGACGCGGTTGGTGCCTTTCTCGCGGATGACCTCGGCGCGCGCGACGAAGCGCTCGTCGTTCACCAGCAGCGCGCCGCCCTCGCCGCTGATGACGTTCTTGGTCTCGTGGAACGACAGGCAGCCCAGGTGCCCGATTGCGCCGAGCTTCCTGCCGCGGTATTCGGCGAGCAAGCCCTGCGCCGCGTCCTCCACCACCAGCAGCCCGCGGCTCCGCGCGAGGGCCATGAGCGCGTCCATCTCGCATGCCACGCCGGCGTAGTGCACCGGTACGATGACTTTCGTCTTCGGCGTGACGGCCGCGCCGACCCGGCGCTCGTCGAGGTTGAACGTATCGTCGCGGACATCGACGAACACCGGGACCGCGCCGCGCAGCACGAACGCATTGGCGGTGGAGACGAAGGTGAAGGACGGCATGATCACTTCGTCGCCCGGCTTGAGGTCGCACAGGATCGCGGCCATCTCGAGCGCGGCCGTGCAGGAGTGCGTAAGCAGGGCCCGCTTCGCGCCGAGGTGCTCCTCCAGCCAGCGGTGGCAGCGCCGCGTGTAGGGACCGTCGCCCGAGAGGTGGCCTTCGCGCACCGCCTGGCGGATGTTCCTCAGCTCGGCGCCGATGATGAACGGCTTGTTGAACGGGATTTTCATGTGGGGCGGCGCGCCACCGCCAGTAGCGAACCCCCTGCCGGAAAATTCATACCGGCCCGTATCAACACTCTTTCGGCATCGAGCGCGGTCTCCAGGGTCCGGTTGAGCCACGGCGCGATCCGCAGCTCGGCCAATGGGTCGAAGCCCGCCCCGGGGGTGCGCTGCGCGAGGCGCGAGAAGTACATGAAAGGCAGCAGGAGCGCGACGAAAGAGGTCATTCTAACGATCTCCAGGCCGGCCTCCATGACTTTCGCCCTCAGTTCGCGCGCGCGGTAGCGCCGGACGTGACCGGCGCGCGCGTCGTACTCGCTCCACAACCCCCGGTGCTGCGGCACGGTGATGAGCACGCCGCCGCCGGGAGTCGCAGCCGCGCGCAATTGCTGGAGCACCGCGCGGTCGTCCTCGATGTGCTCGATGACGTCGAACGCGGCGACCACGTCGAACTCGGCGCGGAAGGGGATGCGCCGCGCGTCGAGCTGCATGAAGCTCGCACCCGGCACGCGGATCGCCGCAAACGTGAGCCCCTCCGACGCGGATTCGCCCCCTGCCAGCGACATCGACGGAAACGCGGCTGCGATCCCGGCCAGCACGAAGCCGGTGCCGCAGCCGACCTCAAGCAGGTTGCGCGCCCCGCGACAATAGCGCCCGATCGCCCACGCGATCAGCAGGTTGCGCGCCCGGAACCAGAAGTTCTCTGCCTCCAGCCGCGCCAGCTCCGCGAAGTGGGCCGGGTCGTAGCCGGCGGCGCCTCCCGCGTGCTCTGGCGCGAACGCCGGGTAGCCGTTGATTCGCCCGGGCTCATAGCCGCACCGGACGCAGTGCCACGATTCTCCCTGGTACTCGGCGCCACAGTGCAGGCACAGCCTCAATCGGGGCCTCCAGCCGTGATGCCGGGCCCGATCATCGGATCAACCGGTGGTAGACGTCGACGGGGTTGCGGAACCGGAATCCCAGCGCCACATAGAGGTTCAGCGCGGCAAGGTTGGTGGCCGAAATCGAGCTCGACAGCTCGGGCGCTCCCTGCCGCACGAGGTCGGCGCACACCGCGCTCCACAGGTGCCGGGCGAATCCGCGGCCGCGGTGCTTTGCACCCATCGCGTGCAGCACCAGCTTGCCGCCTTCATGCGCGATGAACCCCGCGAGCTCTTCCTGCCAGGTGAGGGCGTAGACCTTGCCCGCCGCGTGCAGCGTTCTCAACCAATTCTCGTAGCGCCGGTCGGCCCGCGCGCGCTCGACGTTGAAATCGCGGTGGAAACGCCCCTGCTGAAACGCGCCGCGGCAGATCGCCAGCAGCGGCTCCAGGGCTGTCTCTCGGCTCGCGCCCGCGGCCGGATGCGGCTGCGGCTTGAAATCGCCCGCGGCACAGTAGGGCTCGATCAGGGTGTCACAATAGTAGAAGCCGTGCTCGTGAAGCGCGCGCTTGTCGGCGAGCGGATCGACCCTCACCGTGTAATGCCCCGCGGTGCGCGCCTGCGCCAGGATCTCCGGCGCGGCGGAAGCGAGCTCGCAGGCCTCGCAGCCGAGCACCGCGCTGTCCCAAGGCACGCGCTCAATCGGTCCCGCGGCCGCCATTGAACGTGGTGTGCATCACGACGTAGAGCGGCCGCTTCTTTGCCTCGTCGAAGGTCTTGCCGAGATAGATGCCGATCACGCCGAGGATGGCGATGATGATGCCACCGATGAAGTAGATCGAGACGATGAGGCTCGCCCATCCCGTGATCGGCGAGCCGTAGAGCGCCGCGCGGATGATGATGTAGATGCCGCAACAGAACGCGAGAAACGCGAGCGCGAAGCCGAAGCGCACCGACAACCGCAGCGGCTTGTCGGAATAGGCGATGATGGTCTCGGTGGCGAGCCTCAGCAGCTTCGCCAGCGTATAGGTCGAGGGACCGGCATAGCGCTCGTCGTGCCGGACCTCGATCGAGGCGGTCGGAAAACCCATCCATTTCATCTGGCCGCCGAAGAACCGCAGCTGCTCGCGCATCTGGCGCAGGCTGGCGACCACCTTGCGCGAGACGATGCAGAAATTGCCACTGCGACCGTCGTACTCGGTGTCGGCAAGCCAGCTGAACATCCGGTAGAACAACCAGGATGAGAAGCGCTTCACCGGACCGTCCGCGCGGCGGGCCCGGTTTGCGAGCACGACCTCGTAGCCCTCCTGCGCTTTTGCGTAGAGCCGCGGAATCTCCTCCGGCCGGTCCTGCAGGTCGCAGTCCATGACCACCACCCAGTCGCCGTCGCAATGGTCGAGCCCCGCGGTAATGCCATAGTGCTGGCCGAAATTGCGGCTGAACTGGATGCCCTTCACCCGCGGGTCGCGGCGCGCGAGCTCGCGGATGATTTCCCAGGAGCGGTCGCCCCCGCAGTCCTCGACCATGACGATCTCGAGATCCTGCGTGATGCCCGAGAGCGCGGCAACGAGCCTGCGATAGAGCTCCTCGAGGCAGCCCTCGGCGCGATAGACCGGAGTGACGACGGAGATCAGTGCCATCGCGCGCTCTACGCGGAAGCGGCCGGTTCCGGCGCGAACTGGATGCGGTACAGCTTGTCGTAGGTCCCGCCGCGCTCCAGCAGCTCGCGGTGGGTCCCGGTCTCGGCGATGCGGCCGCGGTCGAGCACCACAATGCGATCCGCGTTCTCGACCGTCGACAGCCGGTGCGCGATGACGATGGTGGTGCGCCCGCGCATCAGCGCCTCCAGCGCCGCCTGCACATGGCGCTCCGACTCGGTGTCGAGCGCGGACGTCGCCTCGTCGAGCACCAGCACCGGGGCGTTCTTCAGCAGCGCGCGCGCGATCGCCAGCCGCTGGCGCTGTCCCCCGGAGAGTCGCACGCCGTTCTCGCCGATGAGGGTCGCAAGGCCCTGCGGCATTGCGCGGATGAACTCCATGGCGTGCGCGGCTTCCGCCGCCGCGGCGATGTCCGCTTCCGCGGCAGCGTTCATGGCCCCGTAGGCGATGTTCGCCGCCACCGTGTCGTTGAACAGCACCACGTCCTGCGACACCAGCGCGATGTTGGCGCGCAGGCTCACGAGCGTGAGCGTCTCGAGATCGTGGCCGTCGAGCAGCACGCGCCCCTGCGTTGGGTGGTAGAAGCGCGGGACGAGGTTCGCGAGCGTCGTCTTGCCCGCTCCCGAGGGGCCGACCAGCGCCACCGTCTGGCCGGGCCGGATCGCGAGTTCGATGCCCTCCAGCGCCGGCCGCTCGGACGTGCCATAGCGGAAGCCCACGTTCTCGAACCGGATCTCGCCCCGCGCGCGGGGAAGCGCCAGCGTGCCGCGGTCGGGTTCCGCCTCTTCGTCGATCAGCTGGAACACGCTCTCGGAGGCAGCGAGCCCCTTCTGGACGTATTCATTGATGTCGGTGACGCGCTTGAGCGGCGCCATCAGGAGCAGCATCCCGGCGACGAACGCGGCGAAATCGCCGACCGAGAGCTGCTCCGAGGCCGATTGACCCATCGCGAACCAGATGACGACGGCGAGCGCGATGGCCGCGATGAGCTGCACGATGGGCGCGCTCGCCGCGATCGCCGTTGCCTGCTTCATCAGGTGCCGCCGCACGTGATTCGCCTCCTCCCCGAAGCGGCGGCGCTCGTACTCCTGGCCGCCGAAGAGCTTGACGACCTTGTGCCCGCCGATCGTCTCGTCGATCACCTGCGTGATGGCGCCCATCGCGCCCTGCACCTCGCGGCTCGACCGGCGCAGCCGGATGCTGAATAGCTGCACGATGACGACGACGAGCGGCGCCATCGCCAGCGCGAACAGGGTGAGCTTCCAGTTGAGCCAGAGCAGGTAGCCGAGCAGTCCCGCGATCACGAGCATGTCTCGGAACACGATGGTCAGCGCGTTGGTGGCGGCCGCGGTGACCTGGGTCACGTCGAAGGTAAGCTTGGAGATGAGCAGGCCGGAGGGCTGCTGCTCGTAGTACGCGGCGGGCAGCGCCAGGAGCTTTGCGAACATCGCGTTGCGCAGGTCCGTCACCAGGCGCGTTCCGACCCAGTTGATGCCATAGGCGGCGACGAAGGTGGCAAGACCGCGCACCACGAACAGGGCCACGATCACCGCCGGCAGCCACCGCATCACCACCGGGTCCTTCTCGATGAAGGTGCCCTCGATGAGCGGCTTGGCGAGCGCCGGCAGCACCGGCGTGGTCGCCGCGTACACCACCATTCCGAGAATGCCGAGCCCGAACATGCGCCAGTAGGGCTTGACGTGGCGAAGCAGCCGCAGGTAGAGCTGCGTGCTGGTCATCGTGCGCATGAGGCGCACGATAGCAAAAACCGGTCACCGGTGACCAGTGACCAGTGACCGGGCACCCGCCGCCGGACCCGGCCGTCAGCGGAAGGTGTACTGCGCCGTCGCAAAGAACGAGCGCTCCGGCTGCGGATAGGCGAAGAACGTTGGCGTAAAGGAATCGAACACGCCGTAGTTGAAGTATTTCTCGTCGAACAGGTTCTTCATCCCGATTCCGATCAGCCAGCCGGTGCTCGCGTAGGTGAGCTTGAGGTCGACCACGGTGTACGACGGCATCTTGCGGCCGAAGGTATTGGCCTCGTCACCGTCGAATACCTGCTCGCCGACATACCGGGCAACGAGGTCCGCGCGAGCGCGCGGCGCGAAAGCCCATCCCGCGCCTGCGTTCACCGCGTGGCGCGGCACGAGCGGAACCTCGTTGCCGGCGATCGGCACGCCGCCGAAGCTACCAGAGCGGAATTCCGACTGGGCGTAGGTGTAGTTCACGAATAGATCGACAGAGCCGCCCAGGCGCCACATGCCCTCCGCTTCCACGCCCTGTCGGCGCGTGGGCGGCAGGTTGCGATTGACGAAGGCTACCGGATCGAAGTACAGCTCATTGTCGATATCTATGTGATAGAGCGCGAGCCGGTACGTGCCGGGCCCGGAGCGGATATCGACCCCGATTTCCTGCTCGTGAGAGGTCTGCGGCTCGAGCAGGCCCACCACGCCGGTGAACAGGTTGTAGACGTCATTCACGTTGGGGACGCGGAAGCTGGTGCCGATCTTGGCGTAGGGGGAGAGCGCAGCGTTCACGCGGTAGCGCGCCCCGACCTCGTACGCGGTCAGATCGCGCTTGCGCTCATCCGATTGAGCAGGATTGGCGAGGTCGGTGACACCGTACTCCACCCGGTGCAGCCGGCCGCCCAGCGACACGTTCCATGATTCCCCTATCGCCGTCGAGTTCTGCAGATAGACGGCCTGGTTGCGCTGGAATGCATCCGGTTGCCGGGGCTGGCCGAACACGGACGTCGTGTTCAGGAACGACCAGTCGTCCCAGTCCACTCCCGCCACCAGGTGGTTCCGCCAGCCGCCGAGTTGATGGGGCAGCTTGAGCCGCGGCGAGAACGACCACACGCTGGTGTCGGAGTCGATGGGACTGCCGATGATGCTGGCCGTGATGTCCTTCTCACGGTAGCCGAGGTCGGCGGCGAGAGTAACCGCGCCGACGCGCCGCTCGCCGTTCGCGACGAGGAACCCGCCGGTGCGGTTGCTGAAGTCGTTGGGGGTGGCGGCCTGCCGGCGGTCGGCTGCGATCTGCGCCTCGCTCAATGCCCCCGGCAGCCTCAGGTCCTGGTCGTCGGCGCCTGCCTTGAGGGAAATGCTGCCCCGGTCACCCATCCAGCGCATGTCGGCCAGCGCGTTTTTCTGGCGCAGCCGGTTGTTGTCGCGATAGTTGTCGGTGTTGAGATACGTGCCGTGGAAATTGAGCGAGACGTTCTCGCCCCCGAGATTGACGCCGACGCCGGCTTCGCTCGTGCCATACGTCGCGGCCCCGCCGTAGATCGACGCCGAGCGCTGTCCGGCTGCGGGCGTCCTGGTGATGATGTTGATGGTGCCGCCGGTCGCGCCCCCGCCGTAGAGCACCGCGCCCGAGCCGCGCATGATCTCGATGCGCTCGATCGCGGTGAGCGGTATGCCGACCCAGTTCACCGTGGTCTGCTCGTTCTCGCTGATACGAACGCCGTCGAGCAGAACCAGCGTGTTCTGGTCGCCGGATATGCCGAACCCGCGCATGTCGACTTGCATGTTGGGCGAGCCCGAGCTGTCGCGAGTGCGTATGCCAGGTAACTGGCGCAGCAGCTCGGGTACCGTCCTCGCGGTGCTGTTCTTGATGTCCTCCGCGGTGATGATTGACACGTTCACCGGTTTGTCGAGGTAACGGTCCTCGAAGCGCGTCGCCGTGACGATGACCGGCTCGCCCACGGTCACTGGAAGCTCTGCCGCGACCGCGCACCAGGCCGCTGCCGCCGCCACAAAGGCTGCTGCCCCCCTGAAAAGCATGATCTCTCCTCGCGCACGCCCGCCGCGTGCAAGAAAGCGCAAGGAAATGACGCAGGAAGGCCGGACCGACATCGGTCACGCCGCTTCCCCGCGGCATTTCCACCATCGGAGCGGGCCGGTATACGGGCTTGCGAGAACCTGACGCGCCGCCTTCCCATGCGCGACTCGCGCACAGTGGCTGGAAGTCCCGGGTAGAGACTCCCCGGCGCGCCCACGCTCGCTTACCGTTGCGGGGGCAGCACAGGCATTTCACCTGTTTCCCGATTGTCCCGCTGCGAAACTTCGCGCGCGGGCACCCGGTGCCGAATGCGGCGGGACGCAGGCTTGCGGATTGCGCGCCCTCGCCGCACACCTCCGATTGTATGCGCCGGTCCCCGCCCGCTCAATCCGGATTGCGCGGTGCGGTAATGCCCGGATGCTCCGCCGGCCAGCGGGGTTTTCGACGCCCTGTCAGCCCCTTATCCACCGCGACTGAGACCGCGAGGGAGGAATGCACTAGAGGTTCCCGGGAGCATTGGCACTACGCCACGCGCGGCCACGTCGCCTGGATGCCAAACAACATTCAAAATTGGCTGTTAGCAGTTGACTTAGCAGATTTTTTGAAACTATAGTGTGGCGATGGATGCGGAATTCAAGTCGCTCGAGCGCAAGCTCAGCCAGTTTGTTGAGCTTTGCCAGCGCTTGCGCGACGACAACCAGCAGCTGCGCCAGCAGCTTGCCTCCGCCATCAATGACAACAAGCAGCTCGCCGACAAAATCGGCACTGCGACCAACCGCTTGGAGAGCCTGCTTAATCAGCTTCCTGAAGAAGAAGCATGAGCGCGGATCCCAAAGCCCTGCAGGTCAACGTGATGGGGCGCGAATTTCGCGTCGCGTGCCCCGAAGACGAGCACAAGGAACTGCTCGAAGCCGTCGATTACCTCAACAAGAAGATGGACGAGATCCGCGACAACGGCAAGGTGATCGGGATCGAGCGCATCGCCATCATGGCGGCGCTCAACATCGCGCACGAGCTGTTGACGACCAAGGTCGGCGGTTTTGACATGGCGGCGCTGAAGCGTAGAATGCAAAGCATGGAGACAACGCTCGATCAGGCGCTGCGCGATCAGAGCAAGTTGTTCTGAATATCCCCTGCGGTGTTCGTTATTAGGGCCTTAGACTCTTTGAACCAACATCGTTAAACCTGGACGCCGACTCAAGCAGCTCCGGTGTGCGCATCCGATACGGACGCGCCTAATGGGCTCGGAAGGCGACCACCCTTGAACCGTTGGTTCAAGATCCAGGCCTGACGGCACAGGCGGGGGTCCAATCAAGAAATGCGGCGTTCGCCGCATTTTTTTTGCATGAATTACTGGCTGTTCAAGTCCGAGCCCTCCGCCTACAGCATCGACGACCTTGCGCGCGACCGGGTCACGGCGTGGACCGGCGTGCGCAATTACCTGGCGCGCAACTTCATGCGCGATGCGATGCAGCCCGGCGACCGCGGCTTCTTCTACCACTCGAGCTGTGCGGAGCCGGGCATCGTCGGCCTCTTCGAGGTCGCGGGGCCGGCCTATGCCGACCCGACGCAGTTCGACCGCAAGAGCCGCTACTATGATTCCGGCTCGGACCGGACGACGCCGCGCTGGCTCAACGTGGACATGAAGTTCGTGAGCAAGACGCGGGTAGTGAGCCTCGCCGAGCTGCGCGGCGAGAAAAAGCTTAAGAAGATGCAGGTGCTCCAGCGCGGCAATCGCCTATCCATCACCCCGGTCACTGAGTTCGAGTGGAGCTGCATCCTCGGACTCCTCGACCGGAAGAAGTGAATTGTTTCCCGTTTTTCGTTTTCGGAACGAGGACCGGAGAACGAGTCACTCATTGGACAGCTTGAGCAGCCTGGCGGCGTTGCCCCACAGGATCTGCTGGCGCTGTCGGTCGTTCACTGATTTCATCGCGTTCACGGTCCGGACCGGATCGTTGTCCGCGATGTCGAAGCAATAGTCGCTGCCCATCATGATGCGCTCCGCCCCGACCAGCTCCACGAGGTAGTCCATGATCGGCTGCGAATAGCTGATGGTGTCGTAGGTGAAGCGACGCAGGTATGTGCTCGGCTGACTGGAAATAACCTTGCACTCGCCGCGAATCTCGAAGCCGCGGTCGAGGCGCCCGCGCAGGATCGGCAGCGCGCCGCCTGCGTGCGGCAGGCTCACCTCCAGCTTCGGGAACGCATCCAGTACGCCGCCGAAGATGAGGTGCGCGGCCGCGATCGCCGTGTCGAACGGGTTGCCGAGCAGATTGATGAGGTAGTACTGCTTCAATCGCTCGTTGTTGATCATCATCGGGTGCAGGAAGATCGGGAGCCCCAGGTCGGCGATGCGCTCGTAGACCGGGAAGAAGCTGCGGTCCGAGAGCTCGCGATCGCGCGCGGCCGTCGCCATGTAGATGCCGCGGATGCCTGGCAGCCGCGCGACGCGCTCGAGTTCCTCCAGCGCGAGGCTGGGGTTCTGGAGCGGCAGGCAGGCGAAGCCGATGAAGCGGTCGGGGTGTTTGCGGTGCGCCTCGCTCACGGCGTCGTTGAAGGCCACGCACAGCCTCAGCCCCAGCTCATCGTCCGCCCAGTACACCATCGGCTGCGTGAGCGACAGCGCGTGCATGCCGACGCCGATCCGGTCCATGGTCCGGATGCGGTCCTCGAGGTCATGGAAGTGCGGCGTGATCGGCCCGGTGCGCAGCAGCAGCCCGACCTGGATGAAGCGCGCGCCCGAGCTGTCGGTGCTGACCGTCGCGCCGCAGCGCGGGCCGAGCTGCGCGACGAGCTTGACGTAGGACTCGGGAAAATAGTGCGCGTGGGTATCGATCGTCTGCTGTTTCTTCACTTCGTCACCCCTCGGAAATCACTGCAGCTTGACGCCGGTGGCCTTCACCACTTCCGCCCAGATCTTGGTATCGCGCTCCAGCGTCGCTTGAACCTGCGCCGGCGTCAGCGTCAGCGTGTCGGCGGCGTTCTCCGCGTAGATCTCCCTGACTCGCGGCGCCTCCGATGCCTTGTTGAACTCGGCGTTCAAGCGCTCGACCACCGCGCGCGGCGTGCCGGCGGGAGCGAGGATCCCCGAGATTACGGCACCCTCCACGCCCTTCACCGTTTCCGCGATGACCGGAATATTGGGCAGGTGCGGTGAGCGCTGCGCGGCCGCCAGGCCGAGGGCCACGAGCTTGCCGCGCTGCACGTGCTGAATGCTCGCCGGGACGGTCGCCATGACCATGGCGACCTCGCCCCCGAGGGTCGCGATGACGGGTAAGGCACCGCCTTTGTAGCTCACCGCTGTGGTGTCGATCCCCGCGCGCAGCCGGAAGCGCTCCGCCGTCATGTGCGTCACCGTGCCGATGCCGGAGTTGGCGAGCGTGATCCCCGGGTGCTTTTTCGCCACCGCGATCAGGTCGCGCACAGTCTTCGCCCCGACCGAGGGATGCGCGACGAGCAGCAATGGCGAAGAGTTCAGGGCCACGACCGGCGCGAAATCGCGCAGGGGGTGATACGGCAGCTTCTGGTAGAGGGAAGCGGTGATGGTGTGGGTCGAGAGATCGGTGAAGAGCAGCGTGTGCCCGTCGGGCGGCGCCTTGGCCACGAGGTCGGCCGCGATGGTGGTGCCGGCACCCGGTCGGTTCTCCACGATCACCTGCTGGCCGAGCGCTTTCGTGACCTCGGCGGCCGCCGCGCGCGAGAACGTGTCGGTCGCCCCTCCCGGCGGGAACGACACCACCAGCCGGATCGGCTTTACCGGGAATGCCTGCGCGAACACGCCCGCCGTTATCAAACTGCCCAGCGCAAGCACGATCAATCTGCCGCATTGCTGTTTCATGGCCCTTCCTCCCACGCGTCACTCATCACTCGTCATGCTCTACTATGAAAGATGCCGCTTGAAGAAATCCACCGTGAGCGCAAGCGCCCGGTCCGCCTCGGGCTTGCTGTAGGTGCGGCCACCGTGGCGCGCGAACGCGTGGTCCGCGCCGGGATACTTGTGGATCGTCACCAGTGGGTTGGGCGCGAGCCGGCGCTCGAGCAGCTCGTTCACCTCCTCCTGCACCCATCGATCCTTCATCGCCATGTGCAGCACGAACGGCCGGTGCAGGTTGGGCGCCTCGCGGATGTGATGCTCGATGTAGGTGCCGTAATAGGCGACCGCGCAATCGATGTCGGTGCGGCAGCACATGAGATAGCAGAGCTTGCCGCCCAGGCAATAACCAACCGCGCCGACCCGCCCGTTGCACTCCGGGAGTCCCGCGAGATACTTCCACGTGTCTTCCATGTCGCGGACGCCGAGGTCGTAGTCAAAGTCGTAATAGAGATCGAAGGCCTTCCTGACGTGATCTGGGTTCGAGTCCGAAAGCTCAACGCCGGGTTCCTGCCGCCAGAACAGATCCGGGACGAGGCAGACGAAGCCCGCCTCGGCAAACTCGGCGGCGTAGCGGCGCATCGTGTCGTTGACGCCCCAGATCTCCATGATCGCGATGATTGCGCCGACGGGAACGCGGTCAGGAACGGCAAGGTGCGCGCCCATCACACCATCGCGCAGCGGCACCCGTATGTTCCTCGTGTTCACGCCTTGGAACCTATGGAGCCACGGGGCCGCCTGCCACCGCCGGCACCACGATCGTGACGCGCCTCATGGGCCCTCCCCCGGTATTGTTGTCGAGGCGAGGCTATTCTAGCTGAAGCGCAACGGGGTGCAGCGTGAAAGGGTCTAGATGGCGCCGCCCTCGCGTAAGCGCGCGATCGCGGCGTCATCCAGGCCCAGCAGATTCCGCAGCACTTCGTCCGTGTGCTGGCCGAGCGTGGGTGGCGGCGCGTCATGCGCAAGGGGTGTGCCGGAGAACTTCATAGGACTTGCGATCAGCGGCACTTTGCCTGCGAGCGGATGCTCGAGCTCGATCTTCATGCCGCGCGCAACGACCTGCGGCTCCTCGAATACCTGCTTCAGATTGTTGATCGGGCCGTTCGGCACGCCCGCTGCCTCCAGCGCGTCGCACCATTCCTTCGTCGTGCGCCGCGCGAATACCTCCGCCAGCAGCGCCGTGATCGCCTCTCGGTTCTCCACTCGCTTCGAGTTGGTCGAGAAGCGCGGGTCGCGCGCGAGATGCTGGCAGCCCGTCACCTCGCAAAACTTGTTGAACAGGTTGTCGTTGCCGCAGGCGAGGATGACGTCGCCGTCCCGGCTCTTGAACGGCTGGTAGGGCACGATGTTCGGATGCGCGTTGCCGATGCGCCCGGGCGCAACGCCGGTTGCGAGGTAGTTCATGCCCTGGTTGGCAAGGATCCCGACCTGGGTGTCGAGGAGCGCCAAATCGAGGTGCTGGCCCGAGCCGCTCTTCTCGCGGTGCGCGAGCGCGGCGCAGATCGCGACCGTCGCATACATCCCGGTCATGATGTCCGCGATCGGGATGCCCACTCGCTGCGGACCGCCGCCGGGGAGATCGTCGCGCTCGCCGGTGATGCTCATGACCCCGCCCATGCCCTGGATCATGAAGTCGTAGCCGGGCCGCTCGCGGTAAGGCCCGCTCTGGCCGAAGCCGGTCACCGAGCAGTAGACGATGCGCGGGTTCAACTTCCTCAAGTCGTCGTAGCCCAACCCGTAGCGCGAGAGGTCGCCCACCTTGTAGTTCTCGATCAGCACATCGCAGCGTCGCGCGAGGTTGCGCACGATCCCCTGCCCTTCCGGGCTGGAAAGGTTGACGGTGACCGATTTCTTGCCGCGGTTGGCGGACGCGAAATAGGCCGACTCTTTCGTGTCCCTGCCGGCCTGGTCCTTGAGCCAGGGCGGACCGAACGCGCGCGAGTCATCGCCCGTGCCGGGGCGCTCGATCTTGATCACCTCGGCGCCGAGATCGGCCAGGTTCTGCCCGCACCACGGCCCCGCGAGCACGCGCGAGAGGTCCACGACGCGGATGTGGGAGAGCGGTCCGGCCATTGTTCTCTCCGGTCTCAGCGGCCCTTGAACTGCGGGCGCTTCTTTGCCGCGAACGCCTGCACGCCGATGCGGTAGTCCTCGGTGGCGAAATAGGCAAAGTTTTCCGCGATCTCGGACTCCGTGAGCGGTGCGGGTTGCGGCGTGAGCCGCCGCGCGAAGCGCTTGTGCCAGCGGTTGACGAGCGGCGCGCCGTCCGCGATGCGGCGCGCGGCGGCGTATGCCTCCTGCTCGAGGTCACTGTCGGGAACAACGCGGGTGACCAATCCTTTCTGCAGCGCTTCCGCGGCGTCCCACATGCGGCCCTCGACCAGGATCTCCAGCGCGACCGCGCGGCCGGTGAGCGGAAGCAGCGCGGCGAGCTCGTCGTAAGCGATGGCGAACCCCAGTCGGTTGATCGGCACGCCAAAGCGCCCCGATCGGCCGGCGATGCGCAGGTCGCACATGCACGCAATCTCCAGCCCCCCGCCCGCGCACGGGCCGTGAATCATCGCGATTGTCGGGTGGCGGCACTCGCCCACCGCTTTAAGCGCGCCGTGCACATGCTCGCGATGATAGCGCCTGCCCTGCACGACGTTGTCGCGCTCGGTCGCGAACTCGGCGATGTCGGCACCCGCGGCAAACGCCTCATCTCCCGCGCCGCGCAGCACCACGCAGCGCAGCGCGTCATCGGCCGATAGCGCGTCCATCACGCGCTTAAGTTCGCGCCACATCGCGACCGTGATCGCGTTGAGCTTTCCGGGATTGCTCAGCGTGACGGTCGCAACGCCGCCGTTGCGCTCGACCAGGATTTCCGGGTTGCCGGTCACGGGTCACGCATCTTCAGGAAGGGCGGTATTCTACAATGCCGCAATCGCTCACCCCGCGCCCGCCACGGAATCCGGCTCATGACGGCAATCGAAACCTTCCGGCGCGATGTCCGGATTTGCATGTTCGACCTCTACGGCACGGTAGTGGACATGCAGGGAGGACTCACGCGGGCGGTGACGCCCTATCTCAAGGCAAAGGGCTCGGCGATCGAGCCCGGGCGCCTGGTGACCTGGTGGCGCCGCACCCATTTCGAAAATTCGATGATCGACGCCCTGCTGCATCGGGCGCACATCCCGTACCGGGAGATCGGGCGCATTTCGCTCTCCTACACGCTCGAGCGCGCCGGCGTTCCGCACACGCAAGACGAAGTGAAGCAGCTCGTCTCTGAGATCGAGCGCCTGCCGCCGTTCCCGGATGCAGTGGAGGCGCTGGGTCGGCTCAAACAGCGGTTTCGCCTCGTGATCCTCTCCAATGGCGACCCCGACATGCTGGAGGCGATCAAGCCGCATCTCGGCATCACGTTCGACCGCATCATCTCGGTTGCCGAGGCGGGCAGCTTCAAGCCGCACGCGGCGACCTATCGCAAGGCTGCCGAGATCATGGGTGCGAGGCCCGGAGAGATCCTGTTCGTTGCAAACCACGCCTTCGACTGCGTGGGCGCGAAGGCGTCCGGCATGCGCACGGCATTCATCGACCGTCGCAAGCGACCGTTTGGCGACTGGCAACATCAACCCGACCTCGTCGTCGGTAACCTCGCGGAACTTGCCGACCTTCTCGGTTGAGGGGAACCCTTGCCTTCAACGCGGGTGTGGGCTAACGTTTCCGAGCAGCAGACAGGTCTCAGCCCAACTACGGCCGGACACCAAACCGGAGGAGGAAAACCATGATCACCCGATTGACGACAGCCATCGTGCTCGTGCTCGCCGCGGCGGGCGGCTACGCGCAGGACTACCCGACACGGGCGATTACGCTCACCAATCCGAACCCGCCCGGGGGCATGAACCAGATCCTGGCCCAACCGCTCTCCGCGATGCTGGAAAGAATCACCGGCCAGCCCGCGCCCGTCGTCAATCGGCCCGGCGGGACCGCGGGCGTCGGCACCGCCTACGTCGCCAACCAGCCGCCCGACGGCTACAACATCCTGGTGACCACGGCGAACCTGCACTTGCTGATCGAGAAGGACAAGATCTACGGCATCAAGTCGCCGTTCACGCTCGATCAGATCGCCCCACTCGCATTGCTGAGCGCGGATCCCCTGATTATGGTCGTCCATCCGTCGATGCCCGTGAAGAGCGTGAAGGAGCTGGTCGCGCTCGCCAAGTCAAAGCCCAACGAGATTGTGTTCTCGACCTCCGGCCCGTATGGCATCACGCACACCCCGCAGGCGATGTTCTTCCACGCCGCCGGCATTACGCTGCGCCACCTGCCGACAACCGGGGGCGGCCCCGCGGTCACGCAGGCACTGGGCGGCCACTCGCAGGTGACGGGCGGGGGGCCGGCGGCGATCTACCCCTACACGCAGACCGGCAAGTTGCGGGCGATCGCGAGCTGGGGCGCGAAGCCCAATCTGACTTTCCCGGACGTCCCGACGTTCATATCCCTGGGCTATAAGGACGTCGAAGCGTACCTCTGGGTGGGGGTCTTCACGCGTTCGGGGATCCCGGAGCCCGTGTTCAAGAAGATGCGCGAGCTGGTTGCGAAAGCGACAGCTGACCCGAGCTACCGGGCCGCGCTCGAGAAGGTCCAGGTCGTGCCGGAGTATCTCGACGCGCCGGAGTTCAAGAAGTTCTTCGACGCTGATCACCGACGCATGGCCACTGCGATCAAAGCGATCGGCAAGCTCTGATGAAGATCCGGCGCATCGAGCCGATCGCCGTCAGCCTGCCGATGGCGAAGCCGCTCAAGATGTCGTTCGAGGAAGTTCGGAGCGCCGAGAACGTCCTGGTGCGGCTCGAGACCGACGGCGGCATTGTGGGCTGGGGCGGCGCCGCCGCCGCGCCGACCATGACCGGCGAGACGGTGGCGAGCATGGCCGCCGCGATCCGCCACCTCGCGCCCAAGCTCGAGGGCATGCCGCTCGACGATATCGCGGCCGTCATGTCCCGCGCCGGCAACTTCCTCTACGGCAACAACTCGGCCAAGTCCGTGATCGAAATGGCGCTGCACGATGCGCTGGGACGCGCGCGGGGCACGCCTGCCCACGATCTGCTCGGCGGCAAGCGGCGCGCTCGCATCGCGGTCCTGCGCATGGTCGGAACCGGGAAAGGAACCGCCGCCGACGTGACGGACGCGCAGCATGGCCGCGCGGAAGGTTACGTCGCGTTCAAGATCAAGGTCGGTGTCGCGGGTCCGCGGGAGGACGCCGAGCGCACGCGCGGGATTTGCGAGGCGCTCGCCGGCAATGCAAGCGTCCTCCTGTGCGCCGATGCCAACCAGGGCTGGACGCCCGACCAGGCAATCGAGTACGTGCGCGCTGTCGAGGACACGGCGCTCGCCTACTTCGAGCAGCCGGTCGCCGCGCATGACGTCGAAGGCATGGCGCGAGTCGCGCGCGCGAGCCGCATCCCCATCGGCTGCGACGAGGGGTTGCACGCGCTCGCTGATATCGAACGCCACCACGAGGCGGGCGCAGCGGGCGGTTTCAGCCTGAAGACCATCAAGCTGGGCGGCCTGCAGCCGGTCATGGATGCGGGACGGCTGTGCGAGAAGCTCGGCTTGAAGGTCAATCTCGCCTCCAAGATGGCGGAGACCGGCGTCTCCACCGCCGCGCTGCTCCACCTCGCGGTCGCGCTGCCCGCGGTGGACTGGGGCGTGGGCCTCTCCAGCCCCTATCTCACCGACGACATCCTCAGGCAGCCGTTCACGGTCGTGGACGGTCACGTCTC
>Ga0208685_1000071_pt1 | contig 45665 bp, 52 predicted proteins | sample EasRivMeERMLT890_FD_187533 | JGI IMG/M metagenome (GOLD analysis project Ga0208685, IMG submission 187533) | Soil microbial communities from meander-bound floodplain in the East River, Colorado, USA - East River MetaG ERMLT890 (SPAdes) (version 2) | ecosystem: Environmental > Terrestrial > Soil...
ACGAGATCCTGCGTCAACATCGAGTGGGCCGAGACGTCTAGGTTCGCGGGCCGCTGCGTTTCGCCGTTGGTGTCGTAGGCCTTACGTCTCGCGGCGTCGCTCAGGATCTCGTATGCCTCCTGGACCTGCTGAGCTTTGGCGGACGCGAACGGATCGTCGGGATTCTTGTCGGGGTGGACCTCGGCGATTCGCCGGCGGTATGCGCGCTTGATCTCCGCCGCGCTCGCGCCGCGCTGTACTCGGAGCTCTAGATACGGGTCAAGCGCCACGGCGCACCGCCCGATGAAGGGACACGCAAGGGACACGCAACGAACGTAACTCGTTGATGCTTCGTGCGTGCGACTGAGGGTCAGTGATACTAGATGATGGCGGCGCGCCTAGGGTTCCTAGACCTTGCCAAGGTCGGGGTCGCGAGTTCGAGTCTCGTTTCCCGCTCCACTTTTCAATCACTTGCGATGGCCCTCCGGATCAGGGGGACACGCAGGGGACACGCGCGAGGATTGCTCACGTATCGCCGTCCTGATCTTCTCAACAAGCAACCTGCCATCGTAGCTTGATCTATAGAGTCCCTTGCGCCGAGCCGTGTTGAAGAGGATCTGGTGGACTCTGTTGATTGAGATGCCCATAGTCCGAGCCGCCTCTGACTGCGAGATACCGTCATCGATAACCAGACGCCAGATGATGGCGTTTCTATCGGACAGCTCTTTCGTCATTTGACCACCGTCAGATGCCGCTTCGGCGTCGGCGCGGGCGCGATCGGACGGATGAGCTCGCGCTTCACGAGCGGCTGGAGCTCGTTCATATAGTCGTCGATCGCCGCGGCCGCCTGGCCCAGGTAGTCGGGCGCGTACTTCGCGTAGGTCTCGGACGTGCCGCCGGTGCGGTGGCCGAGCATGCCCGCGATCTCCCACTGCGGCACGCCACGCCGGCGGAGCTCCGTCGCCATCGTGTGCCGGATCGTGTACGGGACGACGTCGCCGAGGCCTCCGTGCTGCGGGTCGGCCTTCTTCAGCAACGCAGCGGCCCGCGGCCGTAGCTTTCGCCACGTCGTCTTGATGCTGTCCATTGGCGTCGTCTGCCCGTCGAACCACTGCACGTAATAGCGGCTCGAGGACCAATCGCGCAGCCACGGCAGCAGCGTGTCGGTGACGGGCACCGTCGGCCGGTGCTTCTTCGTTTGCACGCGGCCGGGCGCATTCAGGGCGAGTAGCCGGCGCTCGAGGTCGGTCTGGAACGGCTGCAGCTCGAGCAGCGCCTCGGGCCGTGACAGCGTGTTGAACGCGAGCAGCAGGAACCGGAACAGGTGTTCGGGCGGATCCGCGTTGAAGAGGGCGGCCGCCTCCGGCAGTGCGAGCAGCCGATCGCGCGAGGCCTTGCTCGATGCGACGCGGATGTAGGGTACCGACGCGAGCTCGTGGTTCTCGTGACTGCGGTTCAGCGCGGCCTTCAGCGTCGTCTGGATCCTCCCTATGTACGCGTCGGCGTAGCCCTTGGCTCGCAGATAGCGCTCGAATTCGTTCTGTCTATCAAGTGTGAGCTCGGCCACGGTGTCGTCGACGAAGAACGCCTTCAGCTTCTTCACGGCGCGCGCGATCGCGTCGGCGCTCGCCACATCCTTGCCGTGCTTGTCGAGGTATCGCTCGAGCGCGACGCCGACTGGAATGTCGGCCGGGCGCTCCTGGTCGAGCTCCTGCTCGAGCACGTACCACTTCGCCAGCGCGATCACTGCGCTCTGGAGATCCGGTGCGCCGACTGCAACGCGTCGAGTCTGCCGCGTCGCTGCGTCGAACCACGTGCGGCACCACGTGCCGTGCCGGTTGCGGCTGAGCCAGTACTCCCCGATCTGGCCGGGTTTTTGCCTGGACATGGAGCCCCCTGCTGTCGTTCTAGATATTGTCGGACGTGCTCGTGCGTGAATCTAAGGCGGCGGCCGACACGCGTAAAGGGTAGGCGGCCGCGCTGCACCTCGCGCGCGATCGTTTGTTCGGACACGCGAAGGTATGCGGCAACGCCGGCGACGTCGAGGAGCTCCGGCAGGGCGGCTGTGTTCGTCACCTCGGTACAAGACCAACAGGTGAAACGAGCGTCCGCCAATCCGGTCGTATCGACATGCAGCACCAGCCTTCGGGAACGCCGAAGCCAACCGTGAGCCACGTGACGATGCACAGCACCCGCCGGCCGGTCTCCTTTTGCACCGATGGATCCCACTCGACCAGCACGAGTTCGTCGCCCGCAGCGAAGTCGCGGTCGTTGCGGCGCCACTCGTGGAGCTTCTTGCGATCGACGACGCCCTGAAACTGAGTAGGCCAAGTCTTGAGCGTGTGCGACTTCATGCGCCGCCGCCCACCACGATCACCCACACAGCCGCAGCTGCCAGAACGAACCAGATCAGCGGGCGCCACGTCGACGGGCCGTGCTCGGCAGGGCGGTCGGTGGAGCGGCGGTTTGGGGTGGCCTGCATGTCAGACGCCGTCGAAAAAGACTTCAGCCGCTTTCGTGCCACCATCCTTCGCGTAACCTTGCGCGGCACCAATCGAGCGCAACCGCCCAACCGAATTACCGAATGAGCTGCTCGTGATGGAGTAGCCGGCGCGCTCGCACAACGTCTCGTCGTCGAGGCGTTGGCCATTGACGTCTATCAGGGCGTCCAGGAAAGAGTTCTCCGCCTTGGTCAGTTTTGGACGCACCCACTCGCGGAGCTCGCGCCCGGTCGGCTTCTCGCCCGCCACGGGCGCAATGATTTTCTCGCCCTCGAACGTGATGCCGAGCGCTTGCACCAATCCGGCAGAGCGCAGCGCGCCAAGTGAGTTACCGAACGAGCTGCTCGTCACGCTGTAGCCGGCGTAGAACGCAACCTTCTCCGGCGTGCGCTCCTCGTCGCGGAGCCACCACAGTGCGCGAAGGAATGCGAACTCAGGTTTGGATAGCCCGTCCGGTTTTGCGTCCCCGTTCGTGAATAGCTTTGGTGCCGGTCGGGGCGCAGCCGATACCGTGAACGGCTCGTTGTGCGTGACGCTGACAGCGACCTTCACGTCGTCGATCTCGGTGAGCTTCTTGATCCGCTCGATGAGCCGTTTGCCCTCGGTCTGGAGCGCGGACACTTCGCGGTTTCGTGTGTCGAGCTTCTGCTCGATCAGCTTCGTTGCACGATCCACCGCAGCTTGCACAGCCGCCGTCATCGCAGCTTCGTCGACGCCGGCCTTGGCCGTGAAGTCTCTTGCGTTAATCTCGATGACGAACTTCATCAGCGTCTCCACCGCGGCGCGAAGCCGTTCGATTTGTTTGAGATAGGCGCGGACGTCGACCTTCGGTGCCGTAGCCGCGACTGGCTGCGCTTTCTCCGCGAGAGTGAGTTGTCGGCGCAGGTTCGAGACTTCGCGCTTCGCGTCCTCGAGCGTCCGGATCTCGGACTCGGCTTGTTGCGGCAGGTCGGCGAGCTCGGCCGAGATGAGCCCCTTGATCTTTGCCGACGGCGCCGGCGGCGCCTGCATCAATCGGTCGCCGGCCCTCGGGTGCGTCGTCACGACGTCGCCGATTTTTACCTTCGTGGGCACCAGCGATAAGGCCGGTCCAAAAACGTAGAACTCGCCTGGATCGAGCGGACGGAGCTGGTCGAATGCCTGCCCCTTCGTGAGCCCGAGCTCGGCGGCCGCGCGAATGACGTCGACGTCGAGTCCAGTGCGCCCGATCATCTTGTTCAGCATCTCGGCGGCCACGTCCTTGTGCAGCTTCGCCAACCGCTGCGTCGCGACGATGAGGCTCTGCCCGCGCTTGCGGCCACGGGTTGCAACATCGATCACGGCGCCGGTGCTCTCGGCCTTGCCAGCCTCGGGCGCGAAGATGTGCGCCTCGTCGAGCACGATCAGCACCGGTCGCCATAGCGCTTTCGGTGCGTTGACGAGTGTTGTCAGGAACTTCTCGACGAACGCCTGCCGCTCGTGAGCCTTCAGGTCGTAGATGTCGAGGATGGCGCTCACGCCGGTTTCGAGTAGTCGGCGAGCGAGCAGGGCGGCAGTGCGTGGTGTCGCGATCGCGTCTGCATCGTGCGGCGCGCAGATCACATAGTCGAAGCGCTCGCGGAGCGTGGCGAACTCGCCCTCGGGATCGATGACGAGCTGCTGCACCTTCGGCGCGGTCTGCTCGAGGATGCGGCGTAGCGCCCACGACTTGCCGCCGCCGCTGTTCGCTTGGACGAGTAGCCGCGTCTCGAGGAGGCGCGCGAGATCTAGAGGTGCGCCGGCGGCAAGAGACGGCTTGCTCACCTCAGCGCCTCGACGTTGGCGCGGATCACCTTGCGCCGGCGATCGCTCGCATGGCTTTCGTACGACAGGAGGCCCCGCTCGACCAGGCCCCATGCGAGACGAGATGCGCTGCTGAATGGCATCTTGAGCGACCTGACGATATCGCTGAGGCCGACCGGTTTGCCGTCCACATGCGCGATCGCAGCGGTGGAGAAGACGGCTGCTTCACCCAGCGAATCGAAACCGTTAGCGCGGAGCATTGTGATCGCCGCGTGGATCTGGTGAACGGCCGTGGCAATCACGGCCGGGTCAGGCTTCTGTCGGTTCGTCGGCATCGTTGGGCACCTTTGGGAATTGGCGGACACGTAGATCGTCGGGCCACTCGAGCGGATTGCCGCCCTTGCGATCGCGCGGGCGGAGCTCGCGATGCCTGGACGGATCATTGGGGTGGGTGTCGTAAGGGCGCGCGCCGATCTGCTTCACGAAGACCGGCACGTACGCGGCTGCGCATTGGTCGACGATTGCGCGGATCCAGGCGAGATCAAGGGATCGCGCGCGCTGCCCGGACTCGCCGCCAACAATGACCCAGTCGAGCGCGCTCCCGAGCCGTCTGGTGACCACGTCGCCGAAAGGATCCTCGCGACGGCCGCTGAGTGCGTTCAGATTCTCACACGCGTCGCTGAGCGCGTTGAAGTCGATCGGCCCGAGCAACGGCTCGCACGAAACAAAGCGCACGGCCGCCGGCGTATTGAGCAGTAGCGGGATCCTCTCGTCTGCTCGGTCCTGATCCTCCGCGCTAACGCCGAGCCATACGTTCGGCAGGTGGAAGCCGGGCAGCCCGTCGTCGACGTGCGTGACGTATGCGCTGCCGAGGTTATGCGCGAGCCTCGCCACGATCGCGGCGATTCGGCCCATGGTGTCGGTGCTCGAGCAGTACTCGAGCATCCGCTCCGGGCGCTTCGTGAGTACCTGGAACACGTGCCAGCGGCAGACCGACATGATCGCGAACATCATGTCGATGAACTCGGTCGGCACATCAGCGTGGAAGGTGTCCGACTGCGAGTTGACGAACACGAGCCGCGGCGTGCGCCAGCCGAGCGGTAGCGTCATCAGTGCGTCGATCGTCCGGACTTCGCCGGTCCACACCATGCCGTTCGGGCCCGGACGCGTGAGCCTGCCGAACTGCGGCCAGCGGTGCGCCTGCGTCATCGCGTAGCAGTTGGTACAGCCGGGCGAGACCATCGAGCAGCCGCGCACGGGCGACCACGTCGCGTCGGTCCACTGAATTTTCGACTCGCCGCCCACGCTTATCCGCGCGGTCGAGCGTGCTCGGCCTCGAGGAACTGGCCGATCGTCAGCGTCGACGTGTCGAGCTCGTCGAGAACCGACGCCCACTCGGTCGGCGTCCACGACTCGCCGGGCGGCTTTCGCTTGAGCACGACCCCGAACAGGGCCGCGGCGTAACGGCTGCTCTCGCCGGCGACAGTTCGCACCAGCCGCTGCGAGATCGTCGCGAGCAGAGCGCGGTTGTCGACAATGCGTGGTGCCGCGGCTCTCATCGCTTTCCCTTCTTCTTTTTCGCGTCCGCCTTCGGCTTCTTCTCTTCCTTCGGCGCGAGATCGCGGCGGATCTTCTTCGTGTCGACGCCGAGGTGCTTGGCGAGGCGTTCGAGGTGCTCGGCCTTGCCATAGTCCTGCGTCACGTCTTCGAGCACCGTTATGGCGAGCGCCAGCTGAGCGAGCTCCGCTTCGCTACGCTCTGCGAGCTGCGCGAGTATCCAGTTCTCTTGGTTGCCGTTCGGGGGCTTGTCCCAGCCCAAGACCTCACAGTCCTCGTCCTGTAGATAGATCTGCCCGAACGCGTGAAAGATCAGCGCCGTCGTGCCGTAGCGATCCAACTTCTTCGGTGCGGCCGCTACGACTGCACGGAAGATGGCGGCGCGCGCAGCGATCTCGCGCTTACGATCCTGCTCGACTCGCTCGCGGTCGATCTCGCGCACCTCCTCGCGATCCTTGCCGACCTTGGCGGTGACGCCTTTGTCCTTCATGCGATCGCGGATGTCGTCGAGTTTGAACACCTTCTCGACGCGGCCGGTTTCTGGGTTCTGCAGCAGTACCTTCGGCGCGTCCTTGCCGGCGAGTTCCGCGTACGTGCGTTTCTTCGGATCGTCCAGACACTTGTCGCTCGGTCGGGCATACCCGTTGCGAAGCTGCTTGTGCGCACCGTCGCTGCCGTATGCGTACATGGTGTAACGAGAGTCGGGTAGGATCCGCTTCGCGGCATTGCCGCGGATGACTTCCGTGCCGTCGGCCTTCGCCTTGTCCAGCTCGCGTTTGACGTGCGCCGCTTTCTTCGCTTTGAAGCACGTCGGGTTCGTGCAGACGTCTGCACTCGTCACGTCGCCGAAGAGCTCGCGCGCATTGCCGCTACGCATCGGGCACGGGCCGCAGGCACCGGCGCTGGGGACCAGGGTTGCGTCGTCGCGCGGGAATGGCGCGGTCGAAAGCTTCAGCATGAATGTGTCATGGACGTACCGCTGGGCCTCGCGGTAGCTCATCCGGAGCCCGTCACCGTCCCAACGCTTCTCGGTGATTTGCTTGAGAGCCCGTTCCTGTTGATCGTCGCCCGGGATCCGGGCGATCAGCAGCGCCGTGGAGGGGTTCAGGTCGCCTTTGTAGAAGGCCTCGCGCGCCGCGGCGCAGAGGGCGAGCAGCTTGATACGTGCATACACGTAGCTGCGCGACTTGCCGAGTTTGCCCGGGAGCTCGTCGACGCTGTGCCCGTGCGTTTCAACGAGCTCGTGATAGCCCTCGGCCTCCTGCATCGGGTGGACGTCCTCGCGCTGCAGGTTCTCGATGAGCTGGACCTCGATGACCTCCTCGTCGGTGAGCTCAAGCACGACAGCCGGAATCGTCTCGCGCTTCGCGAGCTGCGATGCGAGGAAGCGCCGTTCGCCGGCGACGATCTCGTAGTAGCCCGGGACGGTGACGCCGGCGGCCTTCTCGCCGTTCACCTTGCGAACGACTATCGGTTGCACGATGCCGCGTGCAGCGACGCTCTCGACGAGCTCGTCGAGCTTGATCTTGTCGAAGTACTTCCGGCGCTGCGTTTGCGCTTCAGTCGTCGATGGACGTAGCTGCTCGAGCGGAAGAGAGCGAAACTCAACATCAACAGTGACGCGGGATTCGGTGTCCATCAGTCTCTCCCCAATGGCCTATGACTGACGGGCGCGCACGGCGCGGACGAACCCGCCGTAGTAGCGGTAGCTCCAGCCCGCGCTGCCGTTGCAGAAGTAGACGTGCCACGCGCAATCGCCGGGCGAGGGCGCGTACGTCGTCGATGTCCAGAACCAATCGCTCGGGCAGTCTGGGAAGAACGTCACGTCGATCGCCGGCCGCTCCGTGCGCGTACGATCAGCGAGCAAGAACAGCTCCTCGACCGTCGGGATCCTCCATCCGCTCTTGCCCGCGACCTTCGATGCCTTGAGTTCCTTCGCGACTCTTTTCTCGGTTGCGGACTTCCAATCGTCGACGATCACCGGCTCGGCGGCCCACATGAGCTTCGTCTGCGTATCGAGCACCGCGACCCAGGCCTTCGCGGACGGCGTGAGTTGCTTGCCGTTCTCGCCGATCTTGATGAACCGAGCTGTCGTCATGGGGCCTCCCCCGATTTCGTTGGTTGGTAAAGACACGACACGGCGTGCGATGCGCCGTTGTCCGGATCCGTTACGCGGCATGGATAGAGCTGCTCAAGCACGTTGGCGGCGAGCGCAATCGCATACATGACGAATGCGACGAACAGGCCGCCGGCGACGAGCCTAAGTGCCGAGAGGGCGCGCTCTCTCATGCGGTGTGCTCCAGAAGCGGAAGAGACAACCGCCGGCCCTCACAGCGGTAGTCGATCGAGCGCGGCCGTAGTGCGGTGCCGAGCCACGGGAATTCGTCGTGTAAACGCTGCTCGAGCCGGCGGCTAGCGGCGTGGCGGAAGTGTCCGACGTAGCTCATCCAGACGGACTTCAGCTCGCGCAGCTGCCGCGGCGTAGCCCGAATCCCGCGGCGGCTCACACAGCCGCGCTGCCACGCGGCGAGCTTTTCGCGTGCGTGCGTTACGACGCGCCGGCGCACGAGCCGATGCGTCGGTCGAATGATGTAGCCGAGGAAATCGACGCCGGCGTCGAGCCGCTGCAGCTTGACCTCGGGCTTGAGCCGCAGCTGCAGGCGCTCCTCGAGGAAGCGCGCGATCTCCACCTGCCAGGCCACGAGTTGCCCGCGGGCGCGATGCACGAGCACGAAGTCGTCGACGTACCGGACATAGCGACGCGCCCGCAGCGCGTGCTTCACAAACTGATCGAGCTCGTTCAGATAGACGTTTGCGAAGAACTGCGAGGAGAGGTTGCCGATAGAGATCCCGCAGTCTTGCGCGGCTTCGGCGAGCCGCTTGTGCGGCGGGACCGCGGCGAGCTCGGCCGGTGTGCCGATGTAGCGGACACCGTCGGCGATCGGTGAGCGCTCGAGCAGCGCTCGTACGGTGGCGCGCTCGACCAACGGAGCTGCCGTCCGAGCAAGGCGCGTGTCCAGTAGCCGGAGTAGCGTCGGCCGATGAATCGAGTTGAAGAAGTTGTGGACGTCGAGCTGCAGAAACCAGCCGCCGCCCTCGCCGGATTCGACTTCGCAGCTGAAGCGCTGCAGTCGTTCGACGGCCGCGTGCGTGCCCCTGCCGCGGCGATTGCTGTAGGCGTCGTGAATGAAGATCGGCTCGTACACACGCTCGCTCCGCGGCACGAGCCAGTGGTGAACAACGCGATCGCGGAACTCGGGCGCGTGTATCTCGCGCGCTTTTGGGAGTTGCGCGACGAAGCATGTCGGCGGCCCGGGCCGCCATGTGCCGGCGTTGAGCTCGGTCTGTAGCTCGAGCAAGTGGTCGAGCCAGTAGGCCTCGAACGCGAGCTGGCTCGCGCTCGGTTTCTTGCCACGGCGCGCCTCGCGCCAGGCAGCGTGGAGCTCGCGGAAGGAGACGGTGTCCGGACACTCACTGGCGCGCACGGCGCGGACGAACCCGCTGTTGTTGCGGTTGTTCCAGTTCGCGTTGCCGTTGTTGAAGTTGACGTTCCACGCGCAATCGCCGGGCGAGGGCGCTAACCCGCTCGCTTGCGACCCGGCCGTCCATCCGTCGCGGTAGGGCGGCTTCGTCATACGTGAGCCTCGTGTGAGGCGGAGCGGGCACTCAGTATCTCGGCACGCCCGGCTTGGGCTGATCCCATCCGGTTCTGGCCGCTCGGACGCCGTAGCTGCTTCTGCCAGCCTCCACACTGCCGACCGAGGTCGGAAACGATCCGGACAAGAGCTTCGAACTGCGCGAAGCTCTTGAACGCTCGCACGTCCTTGGCGAGTTGGATCGTGAACTTGAGATCGTCGACGGCGAAGACTAGACGGCCCACCCAATCAGCGCGCGCGCCCTGGTCACGCCACGCGCGATGTGCGCAGCGCGTGACAGTGCGTGCGATCGCACGGAGCTCGCCGCCGACCGCGTACTTGTGGTAGCGCGGGAAGCTGCGAACGATCTCCTCGAGCTCGCGGAGAACGCGACCCGCGAGTTGAACGATCGGTGGTGCCGATTGCGTCATCGCCCTAACCCGATGGGCCTATGACTGACTGGCGCGCACGGCGCGGACGAACCCGCCGTTGAGGCGGTAGTCCCAGTTCGCGTCGCCGCTGTAGAAGTAGACGACCCACGCGCAAACGCCGGGCGAGGGCGCCGCCGGCGTCGACGTCCAATACCAATCGTCGGTCGGGCATTCGGTGAAGAACGCTGTGTCGATCGCCGGGTTGTAGCGCGTGTCGTCGACGAGCGTGAGGAGTTCCTTGCGCGTCGGCAGGCGACCGAGCAGACCGGCGATGGTCGTGCTCTTTGCGATCTCGTCGGCGTGCTGCCAACTCTTCGCCTTCGCAGCAGCCAAAGACCAGATGAGCTTGGTGTCGTTGTCGAGCACGGCCACCCATTCGGCGGCCTCGGCAGGGAGCTGAGCGCCGGCGGCGCCGATCTTCACGAAACGCGATGAGGTCATCGGTAGGTCTCCAGTGGATCCCAGGGGATAGGAATGGGCTGGAGTGTGAATATAGGAAAAGCCTATAAACAGGTCAATAGGCAAAACCTATATTCTGGAGCCGGATGACCCCAGTGGCACGTTCTCGGGAAGGAAACTACTTAGCCTGTTCGGTCTTGGCGCTGATGCCGTTCCACGGTCCGCCGTCGTTATAGATGACGTCCGCGATGACCCCGCCGATCAGGACGTAGGTGTAGGACTTTCGGGTGAAGGGGCTGTCGGCGCTTGAGACAACATACATCCAGTGCTCGGCGTCGCCGACAGTGAGACGTTCCGCCGGGAGCCCGAGCTTCCGGATGAGCTCGTCCTGGGTGATGGTACCGAGGGGCAGCTCGCGGAAGTAGCGCTTCGGATTGGGCGCGAGCTTCAGGTCGAACGCCATCCCGTCGCCGCTGAGCAGCAGCGTGAAGACGGCGGCGCCGGCGAGCACGGAAGCTTTGTTCGGTTGTCGTCGTCGCATGCGTCGTAGAACCTCCGCTAGCAGACCAATGACTTGTCGAAGCTCCGCGGGCAGCCGCCCAAAGTCTTCGATCCTCCCTGCGCGCCACAGTAACTCGTCGATCTGGCGCGGACTTATTTCCCTCGTTGTCGTGCTGCCCGCGTAGTAGGGTGGGCCTTAGCCTTTGCGAACCCGAGTATCTCACTACGGTCGTCCGCTGAGATGCGTCCCCACGCATCCCACAGCTCCCGCGCTGTCTTCTCCATGGGTGGCCCCGGGCGCTTCGGTCCACGCTCAGTGAGGATCCACTCCACGCATACGTTCAGCTTTAGGCCGATCGCGATCGCGTTCGGCAGGCTTGGGCTGCCGCCGACTTTGTTCCAGCCGGATACGGAGCCTTGCTTGATCTCAATGACGGACTCGACTTCTTTCTGCGTCCCTTCATAGCCGGCGTCGATGAGGGCTTCTTGAATGCGCTCCCACGCGGTGCGCTCTGGAAGTTTCGACATCTGTCGATACTGCAACGGGATCGCATAGGTCTCGCCTGTTGACTCTGTATAGGAATGACCTATATTTAGGTCCGTGGAAGCACTACGCGAGTTCATGACCGAGCGCGGCCTGACGCAGGCCGATCTCGCCAAAATGTTCAAAGTTTCACAGGCCACGGTCAGCGACTACCTCGCCGGTCGCATCACGCCTCGCAAGAAGCGCTTGCTGATGATCAGCGAAAAGACCGGGCTTTCTGTCGACACGCTGCTGAAGGGACCTGCGCACTGAATTGTTCGCTCTGGCAGTAAGGGCCGGCCGCTATTTGGCCGAAAGGGGATGTACGAACGTGTCCGAATCGCCACAACCTCAATTCGCATCGCTTCGTACAGGTCAGCAGTCGCTGTTCATCGACTCCATCGAGGAGGCGATCGAGGCGACCGCGGCCGCGTGCGGCGGGAAGAAGGCGTTCGCGGTGAAGCTTCGGCCCGACCTCGCCGAGGATCCGGAGCGAGCTCACCGCTGGCTGCTAGACGCACTGAACCCGGACCGCCGCATCGAGATCCACGCAGAACATTTGCGCCGCGCGTGCGTGGTCGCACGCGAGCACGGCTGCCACATCCTGAAGCATTGGTTCGATCTCGCGTCCGGCTATGCACCGACTGACCCGGTGCCGTTGCGGACGGAGAAACAGAAGATCGCGGCACGGCGTAAGGAACTAGCGAACGCACTCGCTGACCTCGCCGACGAGGAGGCCGCGCTCGAGCGCAAGGAAGTCATGGGAGAGATTCGCGCGTTACGTTCGAGAGAGTAGGGGCACATCTCGAGGGAGTTAGTGGGGTCATGGTCAAGCGCTATGAGCGCACGACTGATGAGGTCGTGCGCAAGATCGCGTCGCTGCGCGAGCAATACTACGGCGGCAAGAAAGATCCGTTCGAGATCGTGACGATCGGCGCGATGTTCGTCTTCGACTGGGACGCCCCCGACGAACCCATCCTTACCCATCGTGGCTACCCGGCCGTCGCGGTCGCGCGTGTTGTCAGGTTGCGTGACCGCGCGGCCGGGCTGCCAGATGCACAGATCATCATCGATCGCGCGACGTGGGCGTCGCTCACCGCCCCGCAACAGATCGCCGTGCTCGATCACGAGCTGTATCACTTCGAGCTCGTGTACGACAACAAGGGCAACTTGAAGTACGACTCGCACGCGCGGCCGAAGCTGCGGATCCGCAAACACGATTGGGAATTCGGGCTGGTTCAACGAGATTGTGCAGCGGCATGGTGCCGACGCGATCGAGAGAATGCAGGCCAAGCAGCTCGTCGACGCGACGGGCCAGCTCTACTTCGACTTCATGAGGGCTGCCGCCTAGGAGGCAACCGATGTTGCGACTACTCGCACGCGTCCCGTCCCAGGAAGTGGAAGACGAGGACCACTCACCGCATACCACAGCGCGACCTGAGCTAAGTCCTGGGAGCGAAAGAAGCCGAGAGGTTTGCCGCCCGTACTCAGCGGATAACGGGCATTCGAAGGCAGTAGCCGCTGCCGGCCGCTCCCAGGCCTGTGCCGATCTCGTCGCGCTGTACGAAGAGTTGCGACGAGCACCAACCGGATCCGAAGACTTCGAGCTGCTCATGGCGGCATTCAATCGCGCGTGTGCAGACGATCCGAAAGCCGTTCTCCGCGCGTTGCAGATGGAGGCGTTCACAGCTTGAGCAGCTCACGCGCGAAGCACTGGGCATGGAGTCAGCTCGACATCTCGCGCAGCGAGTTACTGCTCCTTTTGGCAATGGCCGACAACGTCGGTGAATCGTTGATGTGCTACGCGTCCGTGACGACGCTCCGCACGATGGCACGGATGTCGGAGCGTACCGCGCAGCGCACGCTCGACAGTCTGCGGGCTGTCGGCAAGGTCGCACGCGTCGATCGGCCGGGTCGCACGACGCTGTTTCAGCTGCTGATCCCGCCCGATTTCGGCAGGACGTCGAGCGCGAGAAAGGGCTCGCAGACCCCCGACAAAATGACGGGGGTAGACGGTCAACTGCCTCTGGGAGCCACCCCCGACACGGTGGAGGGGGTTACCCCCGACAAAATGACGGGGGTAGAACCCCCGTCAGATTGGCACCCACCCCCGTCAAAACGGCGGGGGACCCCCGCCAATTTGGCACCCAATTCTTCTCTTAACTCTTCTCTACCTAATCCTTCTTCGCACGCGCGCGCGCCCGACGGAGCGGGCGCGCTCACGCGCGAACAAGACCGCAAGCTCGGGCAGCTGCGACACCGCGCCATGGTCGTCGGCGTATCGCCGCCAACTGAGAGCGAAGTGATCGATCTCATCGACGGCGGCCGCACGGCCGAGCGTCGGATCGAGGAAGCGGAGACGCGCAGCGTGCAGGCGAGGGCCGAGCAGATGCGCCGTGAGCGTGAACAACCACCGGCGCCACCCACGCCGGCAGAGGAGTGCGCATGACCAACGTCGCCGAACTCAAGCGCGCTGCCACGACGCCGCGCGCGGAGTACTTCGAGGAAGTCATCACGCCGGCGATCGCCCGCGGCTACCTCGAGGCGAACCGCTCGAATCGTCCCGTTTCGCGCTGGATCGTGAAGGAATACGTCAGCGCAATGATCGAGGGCGAGTGGCTCTACAACGGCGAAGCGATCAAGTTCGATCGCGACGGTCGGCTCGTCGATGGCCAGCATCGGTTGGAGGCCGTCGTCAAAGCGAACAAGCCAATAGCGTTCCTCGTGATCCGAGGGCTCGACCCCGAGGTGTTCAAGACGATCGACACTGGGAAGAAGCGCAGCGCCGGCGACGTACTCGCGATCAAAGGCGTGAAGAATCCGAACGCGGTCGGCGCGGCGATGCGCCTGTTGCATCGCACACTCGCGGACGAGTTCGGCTTGAAGAAGCGCATCAGCAACACGCAGCTCTGATGTTCGCGTTCTACATGGCGGTACACGTCAACGAGAAGAAGGCGCGCGCGTTCTTCCGTGCGCTGTCGGGCCGACGTCAACCAGACGATCCGCTGCAGCCCCAGGCAACGCGTTTACGCGAGCGACTCACGTCGACGATGGACGAACTCGTCAAGCCGTCACCGAAAGTGCGGCTGGCCTGGGTGATCGAGGCGTGGAATCGCGCGCTAGAGGGCAAGCCCGCGGAGCGCTTCTCGCGGATCCTCACCGAGCTCCCGAAGTGGGAACCGATGCCGAGGTTCGAGTAGTGCGCCACCTCGAGGACGCCGAGCAGCAGGCGCTGCTGCAGCGGGCTGCGTACACGACTGTGCCGGTCGCCGATGGAAGCAGTCGCCCGCTGATTGACCTGCTGATCGCGATACCGAACGGCGCGCATCTCGCCGGCGACGAGAAACAGCGCGGGATCCAGATGCGCCGACTCAAAGCCGTTGGGCTCAAGCCGGGCGTCGCTGACTTGCTGCTCGCGTTGCCGCGCGGTTCGTGGCACGGGCTGTGGGTCGAGATGAAGAAACGGCGAGAGGACTTCCGCGGCGTCGCGGAGATTCAATCCGCGGTCAGCGATGACCAGCGGCGGTTCGGCGAGCTCATGACGCTCGTCGGTTATCGACACGCCGTCTGCTACGGCTTCGACGAAGCGTGGCCGGTGATCACCTCGTACGTGGAGGGCCGGGACATGTTCCTGCAGGGCGACGATGGATCTCGGTGAGCGGCTCGAACAGGCGATCGCGCGGGCGAGCGCGCGGGGAATTCCGTTGGTTATCGGCAAGCCGTCTCCTGCGTATCGCAACTACAAACCGCACACGGATCCGCCGCGACGTCGCGACGTCGTTCCAGCAACTGACGACGATCTTGGCAATCCGGGGATCCCGGGAGTGCTCACGGCCGAGGGGCGGCAAACGCGCTCACGCGTCGTTCGCGGGTTTACACACGAGGAGCTCGGCTTCGCCGCAGCGCGGATCCACCCGCTCGAGCTCGCCACGGTGCTGTGGTGTTTGAACGCCGACGAGTTCTCACGCCCGACGGTGAAAGCTCAGCTGTTGATCCTGGCCGTCGAGCTGCGCGAGACAATGTGCTGGCCGAGGGAGATACGCCGGGCGGACTGCGAGATCACCGGGCTCGCGCGGGAGCGCCGGCACTACTGCAAGGATCTGTGCACGCTCGCGTTGAAGGAAGGTGCGGATCCGCACGTGTTCGGCTCGGAGGATGCGCGGGCCCGGTTCTTCGGCCTGTCCGACAAGCACTGGCGACGCCTGGGGCTTGCCAATGGCTACGCCATGATGATCGCTCACCTGACGCGGTGGTTCGACGACGGCGTCCGAGATCTCCGCCAGGGGCTGATTGCGCGACCCACCTAGCAACGGCGCGGCCCGGTGGCAAATGTCCTGCGATTCGCGTACATTCCGCTACTCAGAGAGCCTAGCTCTGCGAAACCAGGCACCAAGCCCGCCACGAGCGGGCTTTTTCTTGCCCGCCGTTCCCCCCCTGACAGTTCGAGTGAACTGTCGTTTGCACGCGCCGATGGTTCGCGCTGTCGGCGCGCTTTTTACTGGAGACCCCGTTGACGAAGCTCGGCGCAGTGGTGGTGCGCGACGACTACGGGCGTGACGTCGAGGTCTGTCGCTGATGGGGGGCTTCTTCCAAGCGCGCAGCGTCGGGGGATTCTCGTCTGCTGTGACTGGTGCTTCTGTTGTGTCCGGCGCTTTCCACGTCGATCCCGACAACCTCTCGGGGTCAAACGGCGGCAACGGAATCCTGATAGGAGAGGTGGGTCGCATTGGCGGGTCGGCCTCTGGCGTCAACGGAACTGGGCCGTGGGACCTTTCGCAGTGGTTCACGAAGTGCTCGGCCGATACTTACATCCCAGGCGACCTGACCTACTGCTGGACGGCTAACTATCTACCTGCGTCGGTAGTTGAGTTTCGTGGCGGCGGAAGTGCTGCGACAGCCTTTGACGAAGCTGGCTCCAATAAAATTATTTTTCGCGCCTATCCTGGACACACGCCGCGCATCGACGCCACTGGTACAACTGAACCGATAAACGGTGGAGGAGATGGGCCGTTTTGGATGCGCGAGGGGAATTTCAGGTGGGATCACTGGACGATCCTGACGCAGATTTCTTGCTGGTCAGTCAATAGCGGCGACACGTGCGGTGGGCTGGAGTGGTTTGATATAAGGGCCGGCAAGGTCGGTACGACACACGCTGGGGACAACTCTGGCCGAATAAAGCTCGGCGGAGCCTCTCCGACGTTCCGCATTCGCGGCTACCAGACAATCCCCGGAATGCACGAGACAGGCACCAACGCAAACGCCGCCGAAATCTACATGATCAACACCGACGACGGCATCATCGAGAACTGTCTGCTTCGTTGGGACGGCTCGGGGGGTGCGGTCCACCACAAGCGCAATCTCGGCACGACCAACATCACGATACGCGACAGCCTGTTCTACTCAGGCACCGATGGCACTCCAGCATGGAAGGCTGTTGCCGCGCAGAACCACCACTGGGAGAATTGCATTCTCGCCACGCTGGAGCGCGCAGTGATGGTTCATTTCTTCTCCGACTACCAAGCAGGAGGACAAGACCCTACTGGTTACCAATGCACGTTTGACCACTGCACGCTGGCGAGGGTGGGAACGAAGTTGGGAGATGGAGTCGCGATAGGACCTTGCACACAGTTCAGTGACGGGGGGTTCGGCGGCAAGGACGGGCGTTTGAAGAACTGCATCCTTGAGGACTCTGCGATCCTGATGTACGGCGGCACCCCCAACACGCTGTTCGCTCACAACACCGACTGCGACTGGAATCACTACGGCGCAACCGCGCCTGTTGCCATGTATGGACGAGACGGGTCCAACGAGTACAACACGCTCGCGGCATGGCAGGCCGAGACCACTTACTCCAACAGTGGGCATGACGCCAACTCGGTGGAGGGCGCGATTCCGTGGGACACCACTCGGGACCCAGAGGACCCGTTGACGTTCTCTGCGTCTACTGCAGACGGGAGCGACGGCGAGCCAATAGGCGCTAACGTTTCGATTGTCGGGCCTGTTGGTGCTGGGTACCCGCTCGGTTGATGCCATGAGAATAAACACTGGATTGCTCGATAAGAGAGCGCGGGTCGTCGGGGCTTACGCTATTCCCGCCGTATCAATTCCGGCGGGTGCTGGGAGCGTCACCCTGTCAGTAGAGCGGGACGCTTGGCCGATCAAGATGGGCTCTGGGGTGCGCGGCGATGAGCGTGTGCGCGATGCTGAGGTTGCCCGGCTGCGTGTTGAGATTTCGTATGACGGTGGAGCCTCGTGGCCGAGGTCCTACACGGTAGGGATGCCGGGGGGAGACGTGATGATCCCTGATCCGGCTGATGAGGGAAGTCAGATCGTCTCGCCGGAGTCATCGATCACCATCTCTCTGCGCCAACCGGAAAGCGATGAGCGCATGGTGCGTGCAGAGCTGTTGCTGCGCGAAGGACTTTCCACGCAGGTACACGTGGACGTTGACTAACCTATGTTTGAGGACTCAGACGCAGTTTCTACCGGTTCTGCCACCAGCCTCACGATCTCAGCCTTGTCTGTGCCGAATGCGAATCGGGCTGTCGTCGCTTGGTACGGCGAGCGTAACGGTGCTGACGTATTCACGTCGATGACATGCGACGGCAACGCGATGACGTTGTGGAGTGTTGGCGAGTTAGTCACGACGTTCCTGCGGTCGAGGGCATACTACCTCACCGAGGGAGGGCTCAACGCTGGAACGACTCAGGACATAGTCTGTACGGTGTCGTCGGCGCAAAACTTCTGTCTAGGTGCGGCGTCAGTGTCGGATGTGGCCGACCAAGCGCCGGAGTCGGTCGCCAGTGCTTCGACCAACAACGCCACATCACAGACCGCCAACGACGACACGATCACTGACGATGCGGTGGGAGTCTGCTTCTTCCACAAGCGCAACACGGAAGCGCACAACGCGACTGGCGACTTCACCGCGCGCCAGGAGATTTTCGCAAACAACATCAGCCTGTACGTGGGGACTGTCGAGGGCACTGGCGCTGCTCCGAACAACCTCTCCGAGTCGTTCTCGTGGGTGTCTGGTCGCGATGCTCACGAAGGGATATTCATATTCGAGGCCGGAGGCGGAGGGGGCGGCGGCTCGCCGCTGCTCGCCCTGCCTGGCGGTCGTCGCTTCTTCTTGCGTGGCCTGCGCCGCTAAATAGTTTTCGCAAAAGAGTTTAGCGCCCGAGCTAAATCGGCTTGGGGTGGATTTCATTTTCTCAAAGTACAGGTGACACATGAGTGGAGTTCGATTTCTCGAACCGTTGATCGAGCAACAAATTGACGGCACGGCGCTATCGAACACGACGACGCCGACGAGCATCATCGCGGCGGCGGCGAAGTTCACGCTGCCGGCTAACTTTTTCGTGATCGGTCGCGAGCTGTGCGTGCGTGCCTCCGGCCGGATCTCAACGCACGCGTCGTCGCCGGGCACTCTGACGCTGGACCTGCGCATCGGCTCGGTCACGGTGTTCACCGGAGGCGCGAGCCCGACGCTTGCGACGAGCGCGAGCAACGTGACGTGGGTCTACGACGCGACGGTGACGTGCCGCTCGATCGGCGCGAGCACGAGCGCTACGCTGCTCGGGACCGGTACCCTGATCACTGCGGCTCTGTCGACCACGACGCCGATACAGCTCCTGCCGGCGTCCTCGCCTGCGGTCGGCACCGGGTTCGATTCGACGGCGGCGGCGGTGCTCGACCTGTTCGCCACGTGGTCAGCCGCTCAAACCGGTAACTCGATCCGCTGCGACCAATTCCAGTGCTGGGCGCCAAATTAAGGAGCGTGAGTCATGGCTGCAAGTATCACGTTCTACAACAACTGGCGCGAGGCGATCGGCAGAGCGATCGACTTGTCGTCTCCCCCCACGGTCAACGTCACGCTGCACACGTCGACCTACACGCCGGATGCCGAGGCGCACGTCGTCCTCGCCGACCTCACGAACCAGCTCTCGACGGCGAACGGCTACACGAGCGGCGGTCAGGCGCTGTCGAGCGTCACGTGGACGCAATCGACGACGGTCGCGATCTTCGACGCTGCGGACACCGTGTGGACGGCGAGCGGTGGTTCGATCACGGCGAGGTACGCGATCCTACGCGCAGTCGGCACGTTCAACTCGCAGGTGGATCCGCTGATTGCGTACATCCTGCTCGATACGACGCCGGCCGACGTCACGGCTACCGACGGGAACACGTTTACCCTTCAGTGGCACGCAAATGGGATCTTCAGGGTTACGTAGTGCCGCCACTGTAGCGTGATACTGGTAGTCGCCGCCGCGCGGCGAGCGGAGGGGTCGCGTGCCATTCACCATACCTGACCAGGGCGAGGGCGATAGCGACATTCAAAGCATTTTGTTCCAGGAAGACCTGGGAATTCTTGCTGCCGGCATAGCCGGTATCGATTGCGTTCTGTCGGGCGGCGTGATCACGGGCGGCGCCGACATGACGCCGGCCGTAGAGAAGTGTGCGGTGCTCTCGAATCGCACGATGTTCGCGGTCGCAGCCGCGGACGTTACGATCGGCACAGCGCACGCGTCGCTGCCGCGCATTGACCTGATCGTCGTGAACAGCTCGGGCGCTCTCCAGGTGCGCGCTGGGACCGCCGCCGCCGCGCCGAAGCCGCCAGTGCGCAGTACGAATGATGTCGTACTCGCCTTCGTCTACGTTCCTGCGAACGACACGACCATAGGTACGTCGCAGATCATCGACAAGCGGGTATTCCCACCGTATCCGGTGTGCATCCACCGCGTGACGACGGCGAGAACCGTCAACACCACCTCTTCTGCGATCAGCTTTTGGGCGACGCCGCCGGTGATCCCGAGCGGGTTATTCGTCGCCACTCGCATCCTGCGCGTGCGGATCGGTGGGAACATTCTGGTCAACTCCGGCACGCCGACGGTGCGTCTGATCGTGTCCTATGGCGGTTCGACGATGTACTCGTTTATCAGCGCGGCCAGTGTGGCGGACGCCGACCGCTGCGCGTATCACCTTGAGTTCGACATCGTGGCGCAGGCCAACAACGATCAGGCGATGGCCGGCAAGTTTATCTGTAGCGATCTCGTTGCTGCTCGACCTACGCCAACGACCGGCATCGGCTCTTGGCAAACGAATACGGCGACGGCAGAGGGTCCGCCGGCTATCGCGGGATCTGCGGCCGTGGACTCGGACGCAGGAGATAGGACGCTTGACGCGTCGATCACGTTCAGTGTGTCGAACGCGGCGAACGAGCTTGTAGTGGAGTACGCCACAGTAGAGCTGATGTGACATGGCCACGCTGGTCGTCGGCCATGCAGGGCGGTATGTAGGCCGAGACGTTGTCGGCGGTCCGACGGTCGTCGTCGAGGTTCCTGAAAGCTCGCTCGCGCTGACTGGCTATGCCCCGACTGTCATAGCAGTCACCACTGCTGCCGTAGTGCAGAGTTCGTTGCCGACGCGGCTTGGGCCGTTTCTACCGCCGCAGCGTGGGACCGGTAGCGCTAAGCTACCGCCGCCACGGGTTGACGTTCCGCTCGGCTCGCTGACGCTGGCGGGATTCTCGCCAACGGTACTCACGCCGCGCGTCGTGGCGGTGCCGACAGGATCACTGCCACTGTCGGCCTTTGCGCCGACCGTGTTGACGCCGCTGCTGGTCGCGGCTCCGAGTGGCTCGTTGCCGCTCGTCGGGTACGCGCCGACCGTTGCCGTCCCGAAGGTGGTGCAGCCGCCCTCTGGGTCGCTGCCGTTGGTCGGGTATGCGCCCACGGTCGTAACGTTGCTGACGGTCGCGGTGCCCGTTGGCTCGCTGCCGCTGACCGGCTTCGCACCGGTAGTGCTGACGCCGCGAGTGGTCGCGCCGCCCTCTGGCAGTCTGCCGCTTGTTGGATACGAGCCCGCAGTCCTTGCGTCGAGCGCTCCGGGAGTCGTTCGCAGCTCGCTGCCTACGAGGCTCGGTCCGTTCCTGCCGCCACGCAGGGGAACGGGGAGTCAGCAGACGGTTGGGCTGACGTTCAGCGTCACGGTTCCGCTCGGGACTCTGCCGCTCGCAGGCTTTGCGCCTACGGTGCTAGCGTCCGTCGTCGTAGCGCCGCCGAGTGGATCGCTAGCGCTGACGGGGTACGCGCCGACCGTCTCGGTGTCGCAGACGTTGGTGCTGGTAGGTCGACGTCGGCCGGACTTTGGTCCGTTCCGGCGCTTGCTGCGCACTCGAACGGGCTCGACGCGCAACCCGTCGGTTGGCACGACTACGGCGGTGCCGAGCGGAACGCTGCCGCTCGCCGGCTTCGCACCGAACGTCTTGGCTTCCACGGTCGTTCAGCCGCCCGCAGGCGCGCTGACGATGATCGGGTACGCCCCCGGCATACTGTTGCCGAGACGAGTCAGCCCGCCTTCGGGCACGCTGACGCTCGCCGGCTATGCGCCGACCGTGCTCGCTGGCCGTATTGTCCAGGTGCCGCAAGGTGCCATGCCGCTGGTCGCGTATGCGCCGACCGTCGCTGCGCAGCAGGTCATAGCGGTCCCGTCCGGCACGATTACGCTGCAAGGCTTCGCGCCGATCGTGCTCATCGGGCAGCGCGTGAGCCCGCCGCTCGCGGTGCTGACGCTGACGGCGTATGCGCCGGTCGTGAGCGTGATAGCGACTGTAGCCGTGCCAGTGGCGTCATTGGTGCTGGCGGGGTTCGCGCCTGAGTTTGCATCTCTCTCGCCTGCTAGGCCGACGCTCAAGAAGACGCTACGGCTGAGCCGATCGAATCGCGTGGACGTGGCAAAACGTAGCAACCGTACGCTGGTCGTGAAGCGGACACATAGGACCGACGATGGAGCTTGACCCGAAAGACCCGAACGTCGCAGCCACGTACACGATCGACTGGCACGACGAGCTCGTGCTCGAGGCGTTGCGAGAACACGCGTTCACTGCCGGAGCGTTTGTGCAGGCTCAACGGGACACGGGCTTCTACTACGAATGCACCACGGCAGGCAGAACGGCGACGAACTATCCGCGTACGTGGCCTAGGGCAGCAGGCGAGACGGTCCTCGACGGCTCTGTCGTGTGGACGTGTCGACATCCGAGCACGGCAACTGTTGCGCTGGTGTCGAGTGTCGTGTGGACGGTGCCGACCGGTATCACGAAGGACTCGCAGTCCGAGAGTGGAGCACTGGCGAATATCGTGCTATCCGGCGGTACGGATGGCGTCGACTACGAGATCTTGTGCCGCATGACCCCGACGATCGGCTCGGTCATGGAGAAGACGATCACCGTGCAGGTGCGGGCGCAGTGATCAACATCAGCGTCAAGGCCGACGTGCGGCAGGCGCAACGCTACCTCACGAGGTTGCGAAAAGACGGCGTGAAGATGGCTGCAGCTCGAGCCATCAACGACACGCTGATCACGGTGCGTGCCGAAGGGGCACGGATGATCAAGGCCGACCACTCGGCGCTGAAGATCGGCGACATCAAAGAGAACATCCGCATGAAGCGGGCGTTCAAGTACAACCTCGTAGGCTCGGTTTCCATGTCGGGTCGCCCGCAGACGCTGTTGCTGTTTGCGCCTGCAGGGGGTGAGGGGCATCGACGTACCAAGGGCCCACGAGGCCAGACGATCCTGGTCCGCACACGCAAGCCGATCACCGCAGTGATCGGTAAGCAGCGTGCGGTGATGCAGCTGCAGGGACGCAAGGCGTTCCGTGTGCTGGCATACGGCAACGAGATCTTCGTGCGGCGCCATGGGAAGGGGCGGCAGATACGACGCTTGCGCGGCCCCTCGCTGCCCGGTGTGTTCAGGGCCAAGGGTGGGCCGATGCAGGCCATTGCTGCTCGGCGCTGGAAGCAAGCGTTCAAGAGCCGCTTGCAGTACGAGATCGAGCTCGCGGTAAAGGGCAGCGCCGCGCAGTGAAGACGGTCAAGGCTGTCGACGCATGGCATCACGGGTCCTTCCAGGCCGGCCCCACCCCCCGCGGCACCGCGTGCGGCGGTTTTCGACAGTTTTCCGGGCCTCTAAGTGTGTGACGAATCAAGCACTTACGAGTCCATTGTGCTCCCAGTTTTGGAACGAATAGGTGAGCAAGGACCAGGACGAAATGTTCCCGGGCGGGCACGTCGTCAGCATGGACGACGGCGGAATCGTCGCATCGCTCTCCGCATGGGCCCGTGAATTCGGTGTGCACTACGAGACGGTGCGCCGCGGCCTGATGGAACGTGGTGCGAAGCCCGTCGGCAAGCACCGCGGCCACGATCAGTTTCTCTGCCGCGACGTTGTCGCAGCATTGTCCGGATCCGCAACGGCCGTCGATCCCGAGAAGCTGTCGCCGTTCAATCGCCGCGCGTGGTACCAGGCCGAGCTCGATCAACTCAAGCTGCAGCAGAACCGCGGCGAGCTCATCCCGCGCCTGGAGGTTGAGCAGGAGCTCGCGTCGGTGCTGAAGATCATGAGCGAGGTGTTCGACACCTTGCCCGACATCGTTGAGCGTGACGCCGGGGCGACGCCGGCGCAGCTCGCAAGGCTCGAGCAGGCGCTCGATCGCGCGCGCGAGGAGATGCACGCGCGGCTCACGGAGCAGACGGCCGAGGAGCAAGCGGCGGCGCCGACCGGTACGCCACCGCAGAAGCCGGCGGCCGCGCCGCGCGCGGCCGCCTCGAGCGGCGCGCTGGACGCCGCCGGCGCGTACCTTAGCGAAGCGCTCGGCGCGGGCCCGCGGCTCGCCGCCGAGCTCATCGCGGAGTCGGCCGCGCGGCACATATCGGAGACGTCGCTGCGCCGCGCGAAGGCGAAGCTCGGGATCCTCGCGCGGCGCGCGGGAAAAGGCTGGGAATGGCTCGTCGCCGATCAAAACGTTCAAGACGGTCAGGCGAGCTGACTGCCTTGGCAGCCTTCGAGACGACCTGAGTGTTCAGCGCACCGTTCGCCCGCGCGCGTGAAGTGACGCGCGGTGTCGCCGAGCTCGTGCGCCCGCCGCGACGTATGAAGCCGAGCGAGGCCGCGGCCGCGTACCTGCGCAACGAGAAGGGCGCCTGGTCCGCGGATCTCGCGCCGATGATGCTCGAGCCACTCGATCTCCTCGGCGGGCGCGACTACACCGGCATCGTGTTCGTCGGCCCGCAGCGGACCGGCAAGACCTTCAGCCTAATCCACGCGGGCGTGACGTACATCGTGACGTGCGCGCCCGGGGACACGCTGATCACGCAGATGTCGCAGGACACGGCCCGCGACTTCTCGCGCATGGAAGTTGATCGCGTGATTCGGCACAGCCCGGCGCTCGACGAGCGGCTGTCGCCACGAGCTCGCGACGACAACACGTTCGACAAGTTCTTCCGCTCCGGCATGGTGCTGAAGATCGGCTGGCCGGCGATCAGCCAGCTCTCGAGCAAGACGATGAAGTACGTCTTGATGACCGACTACGACCGGCCGGAGAACCGGGACAACGTAGGCGGCGAGGGCACGATGTGGGACCTCGGGCATAAGCGCGTGCAGACGTACATGAGCCGCGGTAAGTGCCTCGCCGAGAGCTCGCCCGGCGATCCCTACGACGACCCGCGGTGGATGCCGCGCACACCGCATGAAGCGCCGCCGGCGCTCGGGATCCTCGAGCTGTACAACCGCGGCACCCGCGCACGCTGGTATTGGCGCTGCCTGCACTGCCGGGCATTCTGGGAGCCGAAGCCGGGCGTCGCGGTGTTCGGGGTGCCTGACCACGACGAAGTCGAGAAGCTCGTCGTCGCCGAGGACCCGATGACGCTGGCGGCACGCTTCGCGCACGCGGTCTGCCCACACTGCGGCGCACTTCACGACATGGAACAGCGCCGTGAGCTCAACAGCTCCGGCCGCTGGGTCCACGAAGGGCAGACGATCGACGAGCACGGTAACGTCAGCGGCGATCGCCGCGAGACGCCCTATGCGAGCTTTTGGCTAGGTGGTGCTGCGGCGCCGTATCAGCGCTGGGACGGGCTGCTCTATCAGTACTTCCAGGCTGTGCTCACGTACGTCCGCACCGGCGACGAGAAGCCGCTCCAGACGACCACGAGCTCGGATCAGGGCGCGGCCTATCTGCCGCGCGCGGCCGGCAAGCGTCGGACCCCGGAGGAGCTCGTGAGTCGACTCGAAGAGTGGGAGCGCGGCGTGGTACCAGACGGCGTGCGGTTCCTGACCGCCGCGGTCGACGTGCAGGCGCACCGATTCGTCGTACAGGTGCACGGCTGGGGTGTCGGGCTCGAGTCCTGGCTAGTCGACCGATTCACGATCACGGCGAGCCACCGGCCCGAAGGGGATCGCTTCGCGGGTGTCGATCCGGCGGCGTACGCCGAAGACTGGAACGTGCTGATCGAGCAAGTCATCGAGCGCAGTTACCGCGCCGGCGAGAGGGATCTCAAGCCGCTCGTTGTGTTCTGCGACTCCGGTGGCCGCGAAGGAGTCACCGACAAAGCGTACGAGTTCTGGCGCGTGATGCGGGCGAGAAGGCTCGGTAAGCGGTTCATGCTCGTGAAGGGCGTCGGCAACTTGAACGCGCCGCGCGTGCAGCAGACGTGGCCGGACGCTCGAGCGAGGAAGGACCGCAAAGCCGGTCGCGGCGACGTGCCGGTCTGGTTGCTCAACGTGAACGTGCTCAAAGACGGTGTCTACGGAGATCTCGCTCGCGATGTGCCTGGTCCGGGCTACGTCCACCTTCCGCAGTGGGTCGATCAGGACTACTTCAACGAGCTCACGGCGGAGACGCGGACGGCAAAGGGATGGGAGCGAACGAATGCGCACTCGCCGAACGAGGCCTTCGACTTGCATGCCTACAACCGCGCCGCGTGCATCGTGCTACAGGCCGAGGCGATCAACTGGCAGGCGCCTCCGGAGTGGGCGGCGGCTTTTACCGATCGAGCGAAAGCAGCCGAGGCGCGTGAGACAACGAGACAGCAACGCGCTGCAACTCCGCCGCGCAACTGGGTGACGCAATGGTGAACCGTTGAACATTCCGCTGACGCTCACCGCCGGGGATCGCTGGGCGTGGACAGACTCGTTGTCCGACCACCCAGCGACGTTATGGACGCTGACGTACTACTTCCGCGGGCCATCGACGCTCGCGGGTGCAGTTGGTAGCCCGAGCGGGTCCGATCATGTCGTTACGGTTGCAGCGGCGACGACAGCGGATCTGAAGTCAGGTGCGTACGACTGGCAGGCGCGCGTTGCGTTGATTGCGACACCGACCACGGTCGAGACGCTGGCGGTCGGCCGGTTAACGGTGGCCGCGAATCTTGCGAATCCGGCTGTCGATCACCGTAGTTTCAACATTCGAGTGACGGAAGCGCTGCAGGCTACCATCGAAGGCCGAGCGAGCACGGATCAACTGGCGATGTCGATTGCCGGAAGGAGCCTGAGTCGTATGTCGTGGGATGAACTACTCGGGGCGTACGACCGGTTCAAAGCGTTGGCCGCATCCGAGATGGGTGTCGCGCCGACGCGCACATACATCAGGTTCGAGCGGGCATGAATATCCTCGATTGGTTCCGATCCGTTTCACCGCGGAGGGGAGCGGCTGCGCCTGATATTCAGCAGCAGATTCAGGTTGCGTTCGACACGTCGATCACGATGCCGGCTATGCCTGTTGCTCGTTCTTTGTCGCCGGTTCCGGTTCAGCGCATGTATCAGGCCGCGCAGAACTCGCGCCTGACGAGTGGATGGGTTGCTGGCACGACGAGCTCCGACACGGAGATCCGCAGCAGCCTTACGAACCTTCGTGCTCGATCGCGGCAGTTGTCCCGTGACAACCCGTACGCAAAGCGCTTGCGCGTTCTGACGATGAACAACATCATCGGCAGCGGTATCGGACTCCAGGCTCAGGTGAAGGCGAGCCGCACTAATCTGCGGAAAAGCGTCAACGATGCGATCGAAGATGCGTGGTGGCGCTGGTCTTGTGCTGAATATTGCCACACCGGCGGCACACTGAATTTCCCCGACTTCGAGCGGGCGCTGGTCAGCGAAATGTTCGAGGCTGGCGAAGCGTTCGTGCGGATGCACATGAGTGCGTTCGGCGGCTCAGATATTCCGTTCGCGCTCGAACTGATCGAGTCGGAGCGCGTGCCGCACGAGTTTCAGTCGATCGCGACCGGCGACCGTGCGCGCATGGGCGTCGAGGTTGATCAGTACTTCCGACCGATTCGGTACTGGGTTCGTGATCGCCATCCGTCCGACGTTCAGCCTGGTGGAATGGCCACGGACAACATCCGAGCGGTCTCTGCATCCGAGATCATCCACCTACGACTGGTGGAGCGTTGGCCGCAGACGCGCGGTGTGCCGTGGCTCCATGCCGTCGCCGGGACGCTCAACAACATGGGCGGGTACACCGAGGCTGAGATCGTCGCGGCTCGGGCGAGTGCGCAGCCGATCGGTTGGGAGGAGCCGTCCGACTTCCCGAATCCGGAAGCGGAGCAGCAAGAGGACGGAACGTTCGAAACGCCCTACGCGCCAGGCTTCGTGCATCACGGCAAGAAGCTGAACTTCTACTCGCCGAATCGCCCGAACACGGCGCTGCCGCAGTTCATCAGCCACCTACTGAAAGAGGTTGGTGTCGGCGCTGGATACGGCGTCCGTTACTCGGCGCTCTCTGGCGACTACTCGGACGCGAACTACAGCTCCGAGCGAGCGGCACAGCTTGATGACCGCGACGGTTGGAAAGCACTGCAGCAGATTTTCATCCGCGGCTTTCGCCTGCGCATCCATCAAATGTGGATGCAGCAGGCGGTTTTCGCTCGACGGATTCCCGGTATCTCCGTCGAGGAGTACATGGCGGACCGCGAGAAGTTCGAGGCCGTCAAGTTCAAGCCGCGCGGCTGGGGTTGGGTCGATCCGACGAAGGAAGTCGCGGCCTACAAGGAAGCGATCAAGGCAAATCTCACGACGCAGACGCGGGTGATATCTATGACCGGTGGCGGCGACGACATCGAGGAAGTGCTCGAGGAACGCCGCAGCGAGCTCGATCTCGCCGAGTCACTCGATCTCACGTCGGACGTCGATCCGGGCGCCGATCAGCCAGTGGCAGAAACACCGCCGGTTCCGGAGGCGGGAGAAGAAGCGCCGCCGAAAGACGAGGAAGTCGACGACGAGCAGCAACAGGAGCAACAGCGCATGAGGGTCGTGAAATGAAGCCGATTCAACGCGACAAGGAACGTGACGAGAGCCATGTCTCGCGCGCGTTCTCGATCGAACGCCTCCGCGAGAAGGTCGACGACAAGGACGTCACCGTCTATCGCGTCTCGCTCTCGAGCGAGAACCCGGTCCGTGATTGGCCGTGGGCGCCGCCGAACGTGCTATCGCACGATAGGTCTGCGGTGGATCTCGACGGGATCAGCGAGCGCGGCTTGCCGTTGTTCGTGAATCACCGCGCGCGCGAGATCGGCAGCCTGGTAGGTCGCATCGTGAACGTGAAGCTCGCGAACAAGCGACTCGTGGGAGATCTGAAATTCTCGGAGGCTAATCCTGAGGCGGCGATGGTCCGCGGGATGGTCGACGAGGGAACCCTGACCGATATGTCGATCAGGGCCGAGCCGATCAAGGTGCAGCGCAACGAAGGCGCGAACGGTGAGGTCGAGTCGGTGAAGTGGTTGCGATGGCGCCCGCTGGAGGCGTCAGTCGTCGGAATTGGTGCCGATCAATCGATCGGCATCGGTCGTAGTGGTCCGGAAGTAGTCAACAAGTCGGCGGACGCCGAAGGAGCAGGTATGGACGAGCAAGAGAAGCTTGCGGCGGAAGCCAAGGCGAAGGCCGAGCGCGACGCTGCTGCGAAGATCGAGTCTAGCAAACAGCAGCACGATGCTGCGTTCGCCGAGCGGGTGGAGCGCGAGAAGATCGCGACGATTCGCAAGTACGGCCAGATGAACGGCATCAGCGAGGACGTCGTGCAAGCGTGGATCTCGCGCGGCGCGTCGTTCGATCAGATCGCTGACGACATTCTGAAGATCCAGAAGGCTCGAGGCGAGACCAGCGGCAACGCTGTGTCGGCTCTCGATCTGACGGATAAGCAGAAGAAGCAGTACAGCCTGACGCGCGCGATTCTCGCCGCGAACACGGAGAACTGGAAGGAAGCCGGCTTCGAGCTCGAGTGTCACACCGCGATTGCGGAGCGCTTGAACAAGATCCCGGAGAAGGGCCATTTCTTCGTGCCGCAGGACATTCAGCGCCGCCAGATGGACGTCGACATGCGAGCTTTGGCTCAGCGCATGGGCTTGCCGTTCCTCTCGCGCGATCTGAACACGTCCGACGCCGGCGCGGGCGGCTTCCTCGTTCAGACGAGCGTGATGGGCTTCGACGAGATCATGCGCAATACGTCGGTGTTGATGCGCATGGGCGCGACGTCGCTCCCTGGGCTTCGTGACAACGTCACGATTCCGCGTCAGAGCGCATCGGCCACGGCGGAATGGCTCGCGACGGAAACGGCCGGAGCTACGGAAAGCCAGCAGGCGTTCGTCCAGCTCGCACTGTCGCCGAAAACCGTTTCTGCCTACACGGAGGTTTCACGGAAGTTGTTGCTGCAGTCGTCCATCGGCGTCGAGTCAATGGTCAACTCCGACCTCGGCGCGGTCGTCGGTCTCGCTGCGGACTTGGCCGGACTCTCTGGGACCGGTGCTTCGGGGCAGCCGCTCGGCATCGACAACGTGTCGGGCATTGGCTCGGTCACGGGTACGTCGCTGGCGTTCGATGACATCCTGGAGTTCCAGACGGACGTCGCCGGCGGCAACATCATGCCGTCTCGCGGCGGTTACGTGACGACTCCGGCTGTCGCCTCGCTGTGCATTCAGCGAGTGAAGTACGCGAGCACGGCGTCGCCTCTCTGGGAGGGCAACATCTGGAACGGGACCATGCAAGGGTTCCCAGCCATGTCGTCCAACCAAGTCGCGACGGCCGTCATGTACTTCGGCGATTGGTCGAAGGTTGTCGTGGCCGAGTGGGGCACGCTGGAGATCGACACGAACCCTTATGCCAGCTTCGCGGCCGGCATTATCGGCGTTCGCGCGATGTACAGCCTCGACATCGGTGTTCGCTACCCGGCAGCGTTCTCCCGCGCGGCCTCCATCACCTAATCGGAGCAAGGACACATGGCTCTCAAGCAACAGGCCGTTCAGGTCACAAAAGCTTTTCGCCACCGCGGCGAGGACCTGGGCGTTGGTTCGGTAGTCGTGCTCGACGCGGCGCTCGCGCAGGAATTGCGCAACGCCAAAAAGTGCGAGTTCGCGGCTGCTGGGGCAACACCCAAGGTCGTGCCACTCGCGGCGAAGGTTCGGCCACCGGTCGTCGATACCGTCAGTCTCGCGGCGCAAGTCGCGGCGCTGACGGCGCAAGTTCAGCAACTCACGGCCGAGAAGTCGGCGAAGGGCAAGGAGAAGGCAAGTGCTTAATCACGCATTGGAATCCGCCGCAGTCACGAAGATCGCGGCTTCGGTGTCAGCCGCAAACACGGCCGCGGCGTCGTTCTGGACGGCGGTACCCGCGAGCGAGGGTATCGTTCTGCTCGTTCTGAGCGTCGGTATCATCACGGGCACGCTGGACTTCACGTTCACGACGAACACTGCGGCCAGCGACTCCGGCGCAACGGCGGTGGTTCCGATCGGCGGCACGATCGCGCAGATCACGACGTCGAACGATGATGCTGTGTACGTTGCGGCCTTCCCGGCCACGGCGTTGCGTGGCTTCGTTAAGGTCATTGGCACGATCGTCACGGGGCCGGCGCTGATCAGCTACACCATGATCAGCCATCCGAAGTACGCGTCCTAGTCCGTGACGTTCGAGTCTGACGCCGACCGCCTGGCGATGATCCAGGCGGTCGGCGAACAGCTAGACACCGGCAAGCCCACACGGATGTGGGCGATCTTCGACGAGGCGTATCTAGCAAGAGATCTCGATCGGTTCACGGTCGCGAATCGTGAGCCGGTGCTCATGTGCCGAACGGCCGATGTGGTGGCGCATGAGCTCGTGAAGCAGTCGAAGGTCACCCGGGCCGACCGGTCCGTGTACTTCGTGAAGGATTTCGAGCCGGATGGGATGGGCATGACGTTGCTGAGATTGAGCAGTTCCTAATGCACCGTGGCTACCGCGTATTCAAGGCAGCCGTCGCCGCGATCACCGCGCGTGTTCAGCCGTCTGGCACGCATGTCTACGAGCATCGCGTACTGTCGGTCGACGAACAGCAGGACGAGCTGCCGGCGATCTCGGTCGACTACGGCGAGGATCGGCCCGCGACCTACGAGACGATCAATATTTTCGACAGCATGCTTTCGATCGATGCTGCCGTGATGACGCGTGCTCCGACCGAAAGTGAGCTGCACGAGAAGCTGTGGGAGCTGCGCGAGGAAGCACACATCGCGCTGATGGAGACGAACGGCACTCTCGGGCTCGATTTCGTCATCACGACCGTCTACGGCCCGGTCAGTGCTCCGGAGGTCAGCGCTCGCGGTGAGCAGCTAGTCGGCGTCCTTCGCTCCAACTGGCTGGTCCACTACCGGATGAACCGAACAGATCCAGGAGATCCATAACCATGTCGATTTCACGCCGCAACCGCGCGATCTTCGTCGAGCTCGAGGCGACGGCCGGGACAGCCGAGACGCTGGTCAACGTCGACGTCGTGCAGGTCCAGGATCTGCAGGTGAATGTCGCGGAATCGCTGCGCATGAACGAGCGCGAGATCATTCGATCGTCGCTGAATCCGGAGAAGGCCGTCTACGGCGGCGCGAAGATCGGGTTTCAGTTCACCGTCGAGCTCAAGGGATCCGGCTCCGCCGGCACGGCCCCGCGCATCGGCGACTTGCTGCAGGCGTGCTCACTCTCGGAGACGGTTGTCGGCGCCACGTCGGTGACGTACGCCCCACAGTCTGATCTGACGCTCCACAAGACCGTGACGATCGGCTACATGGAGGGCGGCAACTACCGCATCGCGAAAGGCTGCCGCGGGACGTTCTCGATCGACCTGACGGCCGGCCAGTACGGCAAGGTCACGTTCAACCTTCGCGGCAGGATCCACAGCGAGAGCGTCGCGGCGGCGCCGACACCGTCCTTCGAGTCGACGGTTCCGCCCGCGTTTGTCGGTGCCACCTTTGTGGTGGGTGCCTACGCGGCCGTCATCGAGAAGTTGACGATGGACATCGCCAACAACCTCGTCGACGGCACGAACCCCAACAACTCGGACGGCTTCGGCGCGTTGACCACGATTACCGGGCGAGCGACTCGCGGCACGATCAATCCGGAAGTCGAGCTGATCTCCGCAAAGGACTTCGTCGGAATCTTCCGGGCTGGGACCGACCAGGCGATCGGCACCGGCGTAATCGGCGGCACAGCCGGCAACCGGTTCGCACTCAGCGTGCCGAACGCCTACTTCCGCAACGTCGGCGACGGCAATCGCGACGAGCTCCTGACCTACGAGATCGAGTACGGAGCTCGCGACACCAACGGCACCGACGATTTTTCGCTAGCGTTCACCTAGGAGCCACATGCAGCTCGCACCCAAGCTTCTGCCGTTCTGGTTCACGCCGGAGTTTCAGGAAGGAACGGCTCCGGTCAAGTTTCGGCTTCGTCCGCTGACGCAAGCCGAGATGATCGAGGTCGAGGAGCTGTACGGCGAGCATGGGTGGACCCGCGCTGCACAGTTCCGCGCGGGAATGCTGTCGATCATCGCGTGCGAGAACATTGTCGCGGCCGACGGTAAGCCGGTTCGCTGGCCCGACGGAATCGAAGTGCCTGGCACCGCGCTGCGCGGCCTGATTGCGCACTGCGGGATGCGGATCATTGTCGAGATGAACGGCAACGATTGGTCGGAGATCATCGGCCTCGTCGAAAGCCGCGCCGACAAGCAGCCGGCGGAAGCCAGCCCGGAAAAAACCTAGCCCTCGCCGTCGTCGTCTCTCGCGAGACGAAGAAATACCCGTGCGGTCGATGTGAATGTGACGGCGAGGGCCGATCGCTAGACGGTCAAACCTGGACAGTCGCCGACGGCGACGTCGTCCTCCTCGAGGATTCCCCGATCTGCCCACGCAAGCTCGTTTCAACGCGCTCGTGGTACTGGCTCGATCTCTATCGCCATTACAAGAACGGGATTCTCCCGCTCGCCGGCGGCCTTCTAGATCAGCCGTCCTCGTACACGCACTCCATGGCCGTTGTAGACGAATGGGAAGCACGCTGTGACAGATCCGCGCTCAACACTGCTCCTCGCCGCTGAAGACATTTCAGGGCCGGCGTTCGCGAGCCAGAACGCGAAGCTGCGCGATCTCGATCGGGCAGCTGGCAACACGTCGCGATCGATGGTTGGCGGTTTCAACAACGTGGGTCGCGCTGCGATCGGTGTGCGCAACGTGCTCGCCGGATTCGGTGTCGTTCTGAGCGCTCGCGCGCTTGGGAATTGGATCGAGGCGGCTATCCAAGCGAAGAACGTCACGGAAGATCAGCGCGCCGCGCTGAATGCGGCCGGTGCTGCCATGACACGCCTCAACACCGAGGCGCAGGCGCTAGCCGCGACGATTGCAACCGAGCTGGCGCCGTCTATCGAGAGTGCCGCGATATGGTGGCGTCGGTTCCTGTTCCCGACTGAGGGCGAGCAGGTCGACGAGGAACTGAAGCGCCGAGCGGATCGGATAAAAGAGATCACGCAGGCGATCGACAATTTCGAGAAAGGGCGCAGCGCGCCGGGTCGTCCGACCGATATTGCAAACCTTCGTGCCGAGGCGCAGCGCTTGGGCGACGAAGTTCGCGAAATCATGTCACGCAGGGAGCAGATCAAGGACAAGGAAGATGCCCCGAAGGACAGTCTCCAGCTATTCGATCTGGAGTCGATCGGTCGTCAGGCGCTGCCGCAGGTGCGTGACTTCTGGAGGGAGATCCAGGCCGCGCAGGACGAGGCAGCAGACAAGAGGGCGCAGCAGCAGAAGGAACGGGCCGTTCGTGAAGAAGAACAGCTTCGCGAGCAACTGCTGCGCGAGGTCGAGTTCGTGCGCGAGGGAACGCTCACGCGCGAGGAGGCGGAGCGCGAGGCGATCACACGCCGCCTCGACATTCTTCGCGATGCCCACGAACGCGGCCTGATCGATCAACAGCGCTTCTACGAGATCTCCGCGGGTGTCGCGGTCGCCGGCCAGCAGCGGCTCACCGAGATCGAGAAGGCCGGGCTCACGGCGCGGCAGAGATTCGAAGCACTGAGCGGCCGGCAGAAGGCCGCCACGGTGATCGGGACGCTGGCCAACATCACGGCCGGAACGGCCCAGTACAACAAGCGAATTTTCCAGCTCAACAAGATGTTCGGCATCGCCGATGCGATCATTTCGACGTATCAGGGCGCCGCTCGAGCGTTGAAGGACTATCCGGCACCGTGGTCGTACGTCGTCGCCGCGGCCACGGTGGCTGCAGGCCTCGCCCAGGTTCAAGCCATCCGGTCGGCGTCGTTCGAGGGTGGCGGTGGCGGTACGACGCCGTCGTTGGCCGGATCCATGGGGACGGTCAATGGCGACCCGGTCGATTCCGGTTTCTCCGCGCCCCGCGACCCGTCACGGAAAGAACCCATGCAGGTGGTCTACATCGTGACGGGCGCGGTTGGTCGCGTGGAGCGCGCTGATGCAGAGCGCATCGTGCGAGCCATTCGCGAAGTCGAGAAAGAGGACTTCTGATGCCGACGGTGACCTATGTAGCGGTGAATCGCGGCGAGCTGTACAGCGGGCACACCGCCGGCAACACCTACCAGATCCAGTTTGAGCTTGAAGCCTACCCACGCACTCGCGACGCGCGCGGCTCGATGGAGGAGACGAACGACGGCACGCCCGAGGGCTGGCTCGCGGCCAACGTGATCTCCTGGCAGCTCGACACCGACCTCGTGCTGGAGTCGAACGTCGGCCAGTGGGAGGAGTTCTTCACCTCCGTGATGAACGGTGAGCCGTGGACGCTCGACCTCACCGGCACGATCGCGGTGCCAGTAGCGGCTACGACGTACAGCGTGTGGATGCCAGATCGCCGCGTCACGCGACAGCAGGTGCTACCGCGCAACGCTAAGTACTCGTTCAGGGCGCAGAAGCTACCGTGAGAGAGGACCCGGCTGGTTCGAGACTCACACAGCCGCGACGCGACCCGCGCGTGGTGGTGCAGCTCGTCTACCCGACGGCGTCGATCTACATCACGAATCGCAGCGGCATCGCGAACGTGCCGGGGACGGCGCTGCACGGGTGCCTCACGAAGTGCTCGAGCACGAGCCAGCGATTACAACCGCTGGAGGGTCGCACGCAGTTCGGCTCGCTGGAGTTCACCGTCACCGACGTTGACGGTCAGCTCACCGACGCGATCCGCGACCAGCTCACCGACGAGGACGAGGGATGGCGGCGTCGAGAGGTTCGGATCTTCACTGGCGACACCGACGACTTCACGCACGCGACGTGGCGGCGCGTGGCGACCTACATCATCGACGGCCGCGTCGGGCTCGACGCCAGCAAGTACACGTTCAAGTGCTACGACCTCAATCGCGAGCTGCGCAAGGATGTGTTCGACTTCAAGAGGACACGTCTCGCGGTAGCTCTCGGCGATGCGGACACAACCGTCGTCGTGACGAACGCGAGCGAGTTCGAGCTGGTGCAGCACACGGCGACGTTCACGGATGCGCCGCTGCAACTGGTCGGCTACCTGCATCTCCCCAAGACCGGCGAGATCATTCGGTACACCAGCAAGGTCGACAACGGCAACGGCACGTGGTCGTTCCTAGGCTGCGTGCGCGAGGTCGGCAACACGATCGCGGTCGAGGTTGAGCTCGAAGGAGTCGACAGCGAGCAGTGGCCCGAGGTTCAGGAGGTCATCTACCTGGAGATGTCGGTCGCCGACCACGCCTACGTGATCGCGACCGGCGAGGACCTCGCCGGCACGATGACGGTGCCCGATCACTGGCACCTGGGCATCTCGACGACGCTGATCGAGGACGCCTCGCTGGAGAACATCGGCACCGACCTTCACGATCCCGCTAGCGCGGACGCTGGATTGATCCTGCGCCTGCTGCATCTATCGCGTGTCGACGGCAAGAAGTTCTTGGAGGAGCAGGTCTGCCGGCCGGCGTGGATGAATTGGATGGTCACGCCCGAGGGCAAGCTGCGATTCCGGCGCATCACGAGCATGTTGAGCACGTCGAGCAGCATTCGCGTGCTGAACGAGGGCAGGGATCTCATCGGCCTGGCGTCGATCAACCACGACGGCGACGCGCTCGTCAACGAGATGGTGATCCGCTGGAACAAGACGGGCGACGGGCTCTCGCGCACCACGCGCCTGTATAACCTCGCGTCGCAGCAGAAGCACAAGATCAGCGAGGCGGTGGAGCTGGAGTTCGAGGGTCTCACGGTGAATCGCCACCAGACCGGCGCGGTCATCGCGAGAATCATGGACACGTACACCGATCGGCTCGGATCGCCGCCGATCACGTTCACTCAGAAGCTCTCGCGGCGTCACAACGACCTGGAGGTCGGCGACGTCGTGCGATGCGTGATGCCGAGCGTGCGCGACTTCGCAGGGCAGGCGTCGTTCGATCGCGCGTGCGAGGTGCAGGCGATCTCGGTCAACTGGCTGACGGGCGATACGGTCGGCGAGTTCTTCGCGACGACGTCGAAGTACTACGCGAATCAGCCGGTGCCATATCCGCGCCCGCTGCCCGACACGTGGTACAGCTCGGCCGGCGCGCTCGTGTCGAGCGCGCTGACCGTGGTCGACAACCACGTCACGGCGAACGGCACGCTCACCGGCAACGACGACATGCGACTCGGGGTGTTCTATCACCTCGGTGACCTCACGATCGACGCGAGCGTGACGGTGAACTTCACGCAGAACGTCCAGCTCCGCGTGCGCGGCAATCTGCACATCTCGGGTCGCCTCGACGGCGTCGGTCGCGGCCACGCGGGCGTCACCGACCCGAACGTAGTGAGTAGTCCGTTCGTCGTGTTCACGCCGTGGACGTTGCCGACCGGCGGCTCGACGCGCTCTGGTGGCGGCATCTTCTACACGCACGGCGGCAACTTCTATTCTGGCAACGGCTCACCGGCGCTCGTAGGAATTGCCGCGACGCCGCCGCTCGCGATTCAGGTAGAGAACGGCGAGCTATTGGGCCTGCCGAGCGAGTGTCGCGGCACGCCCGGTCTGTACGGTGGTCCGATCGTAAGCTCTGATCTCGTCGTGCGCGGTCTGGGCGGCAACGGAGGCGACGGCGGCGCAGGGCTATTGATCATCGCGGACAGCGTCACCTTCGGCGTGAGCGGCGAGATCGACACGTCCGGAGGTCCAGGCGACACCGGAACTGCTGGCGACGTCTCGCACGGCGGGCACCTCCTTCGCCCTGGCACTGGTGGCGGCGGTGCGCCTGGTTTCTGCTACGCGCTGCTCGCGCTGCCGACGTCGGCGATACCCGACTTCGCGGGGCACGTCGTCGCCGATAGCGGCGCAACCGCGCTCTCTGGCAACACCATCGGCATAATCCCGCCCGACCCGGAGCCAGCTGCGCCGTGGACGGGCATCGAGGGAGTGGGCGCGACAGATCACTGGGAGGCGTTCAGCCACGCTCAGTACATACCGATCGAGCAGGTGTTAGGAGAGGGAGCCGACGAGGTCGTGCCCGCGCCCGTGATCGTCTCGGCCGAAAGTGCGGCATTCGGCGTCGCGCTCACGTTCGGTGGAGTACCTGACGGCGAGTTCGGCTTGATCCAGCTGTTCTCGTCGATCACGAACAACATCGAGGACGCCACGCGCGTCGCGAACATCAAGGCGCCCTACTACAACCACAACTTCGACGGCATCCAGACGCGCTACTACTGGGCGCGCGCGGTGCAGGGTGCGGTCAGATCGGCGTGGAGTTCTGGCCCGACCGACGGCGTGCAGGCGACCGGCGGCCGACACATCGAGGTCGTGACGTGGCTCGACACGTTCGATCCCTACTTGAGCCAGGCGGGCTTCGAGGACAACTGGGAGATCACCGGCGGCAGCACACCGACGATCACGTTCCCGACTAACGGCGTGAACGGCGGCAGAGTGCTGCGCGTCGAGGGCGCGATGCGAGCGCACTTCAAGCGAAACCTCGCCTACGATCCCAACGTGATGTGGTTGGTCGAGGCGCGTATCCGATACATCACGCCGCAGTCGGGTCAGGACGCGATCACGATCGGCTTCCTCGGCGTGAAGCCCGACGGCGTGACGCTGATCGACCGCGTGGGCGGCACGTCAGAGGCGCTACCGAATCGCACGCTCTACTCAGCCTACGCCGCAGCAATGTTGCCGCCGGGGTGGAACCGCGTACAGGCGTGGTTCACCGGGTCATTCAATAGCAACTCGTTCACAGACCAGGGCACGCATCACTTCAGCGACGGCAGAGCGCGAGGGCTTCCGACGCACATTCGAGCGGCGTCGGACGGAACCAAGGCGGTGTTCATTCGGCCGGCGATTCAACTCGGTCAGCCGAGCGGAACGACGATCGTGATGGAGATCGACACGCTCAGGATCGCTCGCGTCGAGACGTTGGTGCCGGCAGACCCGAATGTCACGGAGACCAACTTCGGCTCGACGCTGGACCCCGACTACTGGTGCATTGGAGCCATCTCCAACGGCGTGTTCCCTACGCTCGTCGCTGGAGCCGGAATCAACGGCGGCAACGCCGCTCAATTTCAGGCGCTGGCCGGAGATGGCGACGGATTCTTCTCGGAGCTGGTGCATCGGCAATTCATCCCGATCCCTGACACGTTGAAGGTGGCGATCACCTATCGCTTCGTCGAGATCACCACCATCACCAACACCGCGACGCTCGAAGTGCGGTTGCAGGGCTACAAGCTCGACACGGCTGCGAGCGCGCTCGGTCTGAATAGCTACATCGCCAACACTACCGGCGCTCGGCCAGAGGCGACCGCCGCGTTCAGTACGCTCACTCAGAGCGGCGCGTGGACCACCGTGACGTTCACTCTCACGGGAGTTCTCGCGAACACCAACATGGCGGACTCGGACTATGCGCGCCTGGTGATCGACGTCGACGGCGAGGGATCGAGCGACGTCTGGAAGCTACAGATCGGGCGCGTCAAGGTGGTGCCGTCATGAGCGTCCCGACGACCGTCGGCACGATCACGACTCAGAACAACGCGCCGAGCGCGGTGATCTCGTTCTCGATCGCCGAGTTTTTCAACGACGCCGACGCCACGGCGACGAAGTCCTACGGCGCGACCGGACTTCCGACCGGTCTGTCGATCAGCTCGACGACGGGCGCGATCACTGGAACGCCGAGCGCCGCCGGCGGCACCTACTCGGTGGTGTTGACCTGCACGCCGAGCAGCGGCACGCCAGAGTCGAGGTCGTTCAGTTGGATCATCGCGGGCGCGCCGACGGCTGCGCAGAACTACTACATCAACGGCGGCACCGGCAACGACTCGTGGGACGGACTGAGCGCGACGTTCGTCAGCGGCACCAATGGGCCGTGGGCGACGATCACGCGCGCGAACAACGTGCAGCCGCACGCGAGCGGTCACGTCGACATCAACATCGCGCCCGGCACGTATCGCAATCAAGTTTATGTTCCGGCCTACAGCGGCACCGACGACTCGCACCGCATTCGCTTGCGCGTGACGAGCGACGGCATCGTCGACTGGATGGGTCCGTCGAGCGGTAGCCTCCAGCAGGCTTTCTGGATTGGGGATGCTTGGGACAGCCTTGGTGGTGGAGTCTACCAACGCAACTACATCAGCATCTTGCAGACGAGCGCGACGCAGTTCTTCAGATGGGACGGCGAGATGGTGTTCGGCTTCGGCGGCGGCGAGGCCGCGAAGGGTGAGGACGTGACGGCGTTCGGGCACTTGCAGAAGCTTGGGCACGTCAACGGCGTTGGCATCGTGCTCGAGGGCGTGGTGCGCAGAACCGTCGGGTGGTCGGGCCTGTCGATGGGAGCGGCCATCGACAACTACGTGCAGCGGCTCGATTGGGAGCAGCACGGAACGAGTCACCATTCCGATGGCAACGACTTCGGGGATTCTCTGTGGATCGATCACACCATTCCGGTGGGTAGCTAATGGGCAGCATGTTCCTCGACGGTGGGTCACTCGGGCGCTCTCTGAATCGGGGCGGTCACGGCGTGGGAAATATGTTCGGCGGGCGCGGAGAAATCTACAACCACGACTTCGATGGCTCGTACGGCGCTATCCCCACGTTCAGCAACGGCCCGCCTCCTGACGGGAACCGCTGCCTCACGTACACGTCGCGCAACGCGCAGCACTGGCGAATGCGCAAGTGCGTGTTGAATCGCAACGGCGTGCCTCCTGATACGTCGCCCTCTGGCACGTCAGAGATGTGCAAGCTGGAGGGCACGGACAATTCGATCGTCGACTCCGTGATCCGCAACTCGGTGTCGCACGGTCACGCGATCGACTCTGGATCGTGGTCGTGGTTCGCGCGCGGTGGTCGCGTCGCGCACAGCGTCTATCAGAATTTCAACGGACCGATCGCAGTCATGCGCGATTGGCTCGACGACGGCGCCCCCGGCTCGGCCCGCTTGAACGATTACAAGTGGCTCAACTGCATCTTCGATCAGGTCGCGCTGAACCCGTACTCGAGTTGGATCGATCACCTGCTGGTGTCCTACCTCTCGGCCGGCGTTGATTGGACGAACGTGATCCAGATGCACGGCATCACCGTGCGCGACTCCGCTGGCAGAGACGGCGATGACTTCGAGGTCACGATCTCCAGAGGTAACGGTCCTGGTACGCGATCGATCAACTACATGCTCGCGAACTACCCGGCGAACTTCTCCAACTGGACGTTCGTTACCGCGAATCCGTTCACCGCTTCGCTGAGCGCTGCGACGAACATCAAGGGTCCGGACATCCCGACATGGTACACGCCGGGCACCACAGCGAACGGGGTGGCGTTGACGACGGTCGCGGCCGGCGACTCGGGCAGCGGCACGTCGCTGGTCGTCAACGATTCGCGATGCTTTCCTGATCCGCGTTATGTATCGAGCGATGGCTCGATCAAAGAGCTGCACTGCAACGGAGCCAATCGGCAGTTCACGGCGGTGAACTTCTCGACGCACACGTTCACGATGGCGACTGGCTTCTCGCGCAGCGCTGGTATGGCGGTGAATCTGCCAATCACCAGCGGCTCGACGCCGAATCGTGGGGCGGTGCGCTAATGGCAATCGGAGACGCACTCGTATTCCCAGGTAACTCCAGCGATCGCGCGTATCTCAGCGCGATGGCGCAGACCTGGCGCACGAACAACGGCACGGCGTGGTTCTTCGGCGCGTTCGTTCGTCTCGACTCACTCGACCCTGGTGAGAACGGGTGGATCGCCGACTCGCGGCGCGCATCGAACAACGCGGTGTCCTCGGGGCTCCAGTATCGGGACTCCAACAATCGCTTCCGAGGGACATACAACGCCAGCCCGATCGGAGAGATCACGACGAGCCCGAGTGCAACGACGTGGTACTTCGTGACCATGAGCAACACGGGCGCGAGCCTCGCGAACGTGATCCGCTATCACTCGCTGGCGGGCTCGCAGGTCGACACGGTCACGACGAGCAACACCAGCTCGACGACCGACGACGGCAACACTCAGGAGGTGACGCTCGGCGCGCGCTACAACGGCACGAGCACGTCGGACGAGTGGCGCGGCCGGATGTGGTTGCCGATATTCGTCTGGACTGCCGTGCCGTCGCAGTCGGAGCAGGAAGAATTCGCGGCCGATCCTCTGAACAAGCTCGTCGAGTGGATCGCCACGTATGGTGCGGCGAACGTCGTCGCCCTGCTCGCTCGCGACGGGTCGGGGCACGTCGACCAGGGCTCGAACGGCGAGACGATCACGCTGACCGGCGGCGTCACGCTCGGCTCGGCCAACGGCCCGACCGTTCCCGACCTCGTGGGCAGTGGAGGCACCAACCCGGCGCTCACTTCGCTCGGCAAGAAGTCGCTGGCGTTCTACGATCTTGAGCTCGCGGTGCCGTATTCGGGCACGAACCTCGGCGAAGATCCGCTGATCGAGTTGACTTCTGACTCGCTCGGCTTAAGCAACCTCGTGGCGCAGACCGTTCGCACGAGCAGCGACACGGGCGGCACCTTCGATTGCGCGATCGGCAGCCTCACTCCTGGCGCCATGTACTTGAAGCTCACCAACGCAGAGGTCGGTCACGCGTCGGAGGGACTCTCGACCCTCGTCGGGGTGGAGGTGCGCGCGGACTCCGGTGCCGGCGTCGTCGTCGCGCGTCGCACGATCCCGACTCAGAACAACCTCATCAACGTCGCGATCCCGACGTTCGACGGTGCCGGCGAGTTCCACTGTCGCAACGCGCAGGAGTCACTCACGTACAGCGTGGCGTCGGGAGATCTGCCGGACGGACTCTCGCTGAGTGGCTCGACGATCTCCGGCACGATCGACTCGGGAGCAGCCGCCGGCTCGCCGTATACCTCGAACATCAGAGCGACGGACTCCAACGGCGACTGGGTCGAGCAAGTGCTGTCGTGGATCGTCACGGTGGCGGTGGCGACCGGCAAGGCCGTCGGTTCGTGGGGCCGGAGAGGGCGCCGCCCTTGAAATTCCGCGCGTTGCTCATCGCCGCGATCGCCGCGGCGGTGTCCGGCTGCGCGGTCGAGCTGCGCGTCGGCTGCGGCCCGCGGCAAGTCATCCAGCCCGGCTCGAGCCAGATCGAGGGCGCGTGTGAGCTCGTGCTCACGCAGCGATTCGGCGAGCACGTCTACTGCTCAGCCGGCCACACGAGCGAGCCGCAGGACGGCCGCGGCGGGGATCCGCGCGAGGCCGACGTCAGCATCACGCAGGGAACGTGCGGGCTGTTATTCGGGGGACGGCAATGAAGCTACGGCTGCGACGCTTTGCTCACCTGCGGGAAGCGACGATCGGCGCGCTCGACGTCGACGGCGCGTTCGAGTGCTTCACGCTCGAGGACCAGGCACAGAACGTGAAGGTACCAGGCGAGACCCGCATCCCGGCCGGCGCATATCCGATTCAACTGCGCCGCGTCGGATCGATGCACGACAAGTACGCGCAAAGGTTCCCCGAGCACCAAGGCATGCTCGAGCTCGCCGCCGTTCCGGGCTTCACCGCCGTGTTGATTCACCCCGGCAACACGGAGAAGCACACCGAGGGATGCGTGCTCGTCGGCGACGGGGCGATTGTCGCAGGAGAACTGACCAACTCGGTTCAGGCATATCGCCGCCTTTACATGCGTGTGGTTGAGTCGTTGTTCGCGCTTGACGAGGTGAGCTTGGAGGTCGTCGACATATGAGCACCGTGATTCTGATCGTCCTGCTGTCACCGCCCGTGATTGTGATCGGGTTCATCGTTGCGATGACGGTGCAGAAGCTGATCGACTCGGGCATCTGGTGCCCGTGGTGGATCAAGGCGATCGCGTACCTGCTGATCCCGATCGCATATCCAGCGGACGCCATCATGAATCTCATCTTCGGCTGGGCGATCTTCCGCGAGGCGCCCTGGAAGTGGCGCGGGTTGATGTTCTCGTCGCGTGTCCAATATCACCGACGACACTCGACGTCGGGCAAGCGTTACCCCATCGCGCTGCGGTGGACCGCGCTGCTGAACTTCATCGGGCCCGGGCACATAAAGGAGTAGCGATGTCCATCCTCGACAAGCTCACCGGCTTCCTGACCGGCGGCATCGGTTCGCAGATTGCGGAGATCATCAACAAGCGCGTCCCGGATCGGGATCTCGCGACGAAGCTGCAGCACGAGATTCAGGTCATGCTCGGGACGCAGCAGCACGAGCTCGCGAAGATCGCTGCGGAGACCGAGCGCACGATCATCGCGGGCCAGATCGAGGTCAACAAGATCGAGGCCGAGTCGGACTCTCTGTTCAAGAGCGGATGGCGACCGGCAGTCGGCTGGGTCTGCGTGAGTGGGTTGCTGTACCAGCTCCTGCTGCAACCGCTGCTCGAGTGGCTGTCGACCATCTACGCATGGATGCCGCCGCCGACGCTCGCGATGGACACGTTGCTGACGCTGCTGTTCGGCATCCTCGGCCTCGGCGCGTACCGGACCTACGAAAAGACACGAGGATGAAGGCATGCAGCAACTTGCAAAGCTCCTCAGCTTTCTGAGCCGGTTCGCGCTCGCCTTCGAGCCGCCGATCGATGATCTGGACCTCAACACCCCGGAGGGTAGACGCATGGCTCAGTGGCGAACCAATCTGGCGACGGTGACCACGCTGCAGCTGTACGTGATGGTGGTGCTGATCGTCTGGATGTTCGGCTTCGTGCCGTACTTCGGCAGCGGGTTCGCGCGCGCCGGCGAGCTCACGGAGGTTCGCGCCGAGCAACTCGCCGAGAAGATCGAGTCGGTCGAGGCCGCGCTCTGCATGGATCAGTCAGACGCGCAGCTCGTCAGCTATCGCCGCGAGCTTCGGCGCGAATACCGTGACCTCAAGGGTCACGAGTACGATTCGCCGCCCTGCGAAGTGCTGCTGAAGCTTCGGCGCTGATCCGACCGCGCCGGGAGCGGCATTGGTATTTACACATTCCGTAAAGGTGTAACAGGCTGTGTGGCCCGCGGCAGCTCCGCCACGTCGACCCACTCATATTCATATAGCTGGCCGCCGGGCTTCAGGCGCCACTGTTGCAGCCAGCGCCGGCCATCGCGCTCGATCACGCGGATCTCGTTGGTCGTAGGCGTGGTGCCGGGCCGGTAATTACTGGACACCCATCCAGTATACCCAGCGAGCGCTACACGAGGCTGAGACGGGGCTGGCTGGCGACGAACTCGCCGCACCACTCGGTCGGCTGCACCATTGCCCAGACAGAGATGTTGCCGAAGTGCGGCGGCGCCGCGCTCGGATGCAGCTGCGGCCCAAAGATAGGCGAGGGCGCCGGCGGGTAGCGCCGACACAGCAACGGTGACTTCGGAATCGGCTTGCCGTCCCGGTCTAGTTGAGGTGAGGAGAACTTGCAGTCGGCACACGTCATTGGCAGAACCTCTCAGGCGAGCACGAAGGTCGTCGTCGATGTCGACGTTCCACCGAGCAGCTGCTGCTCGACGTCTTCGAAGGCGGAAAGCATCTCGCTGGCGCGTGCGGCCACGGCGATCGCGCGGGTCGCGCCGTCGATCGTCACTCGATTCTTCTCGACCTGGTTGTCGAGGATAGCGGCGAGAAAATTCTCACCATTGCGGCATCTGAAGCGCAGCTTCACGGCCGCGATCCGTTTGTTGATCGCTTCGCCTTCGCGAACCGTTGCCTTGTTCTTTTGAACGATGACTTTGAGGGCCGTGTGCATCCGTGCGACGACGTGGTCGCCGGCGCCGCCCGAGAGGACCTCGAGGAACACCTGCGTCAACATCGAGTGGGCCGAGACGTCTAGGTTCGCGGGCCGCTGCGTTTCGCCGTTGGTGTCGTAGGCCTTACGTCTCGCGGCGTCGCTCAGGATCTCGTATGCCTCCTGGACCTGCTGAG
>Ga0208685_1000072_pt1 | contig 45597 bp, 60 predicted proteins | sample EasRivMeERMLT890_FD_187533 | JGI IMG/M metagenome (GOLD analysis project Ga0208685, IMG submission 187533) | Soil microbial communities from meander-bound floodplain in the East River, Colorado, USA - East River MetaG ERMLT890 (SPAdes) (version 2) | ecosystem: Environmental > Terrestrial > Soil...
TTGATCCTGTGGATCATACGCATTCTCGCCGTCAAATGGACTATTTTCATTAGCACTATTTATTGCGTCTGCAAATGAGCGCGTAATTACAGAACCGCCAGCATGATTTAGAAGATTCTTATGAAACTCTTCTAAATAAGCTGGATAACTTACTTGGCCACTGCTGCCTCCTCCACCTCCACTCATTTATTATGTCCTTTCTTACTTTCAGCTATCATATGACGCCAGGCCATTTGAGCTTTCATTATCTACATCTAGGAGCTTACTTCCCTAGTTCAAAGTACAGTATTCGCCAGTTACTAGTTCCACCTATTCTCTCTACTAAATTAATGACCTCCGGCTGTTCTGAGTACGCAATGATATTCTTGCAGTTGCGGCTACGTGCATATCTAGCTAATACTCCATACGATACTGACCAAAGGTCTTGACTGTGCGGTGCAATTGTAGTTGCAGTATAAATAAGCAGGTTTTTGGTTAAGCTAATTTCATCAGTTACAAAGCACGTAGTTGCTATACCTAACGTTTTTGTTAAGTCGCGTGTTTCACTAGCAACCCAACACTCGAGCCGGCCAAGAAGTAAACTTTCTTGCACTCTTAAAATACTTTCTGCATCCGCACGAACAAGTGGCGGCAAACTTACCTCAATACACTCGCGTATTTGGGGCCAGTATTCCATAACTTGCTCTGGTGTAAGCTTGGTTAGTTCTATACTCATCCCTCAACTCCTCGATTAGCTTGAGTTGGAGAGATGCCACGCTTGAAGCGTTGATCGCTATACTTTATGTTTGGCGTTAAATAATCTACTCGTGAATCTACGTAATTGCTTATCTTCATCTTTATCCTAAATTCACGAGCACCTACATGAATTCCAGCTTCGCCATTAATCCCTAATGTAATCCACTCAAAGTCAGTAAATGGTTCGTTCGCTGACATACGCCAGTCAACAGACGCGAATGACTCTGTAAGCTCATGATGATCGAGTCCTACTAGCATGCTTTCTACGTGCTTAATTCCGCGTGAACCAAAGTCCATACTATCACTAGTTATGCGCGCTTCTAAATCCAAGTCATCCATAAAGCTTCCATAAAGCACGCCATTAGGAGCTACAGCAGCACCAGCTACTTTCTGATGACACTGATACGCACCATACTTATTAATTATAAGGCATTCAACTGAGTTGCTTACATAAAAGCGGTAATCTTTAGGTAAATAACTTACTATTATACGCGGGTCCTGCTCAAACATTCGTGTTAGAATTTCCTTATAACCACGCTTAGTTTGCTGCCCACTAGCTTCTACAATATAGAACTCTCTATCTAAGTTCACATATCCTTGAATATACAAGTCACCAGCAACGTGTCTACCAGAAGCTACACCAATACCCTCGCGATTTTGAGCAGAATAAGCAAAGGTGTTACCAACAAGTGTGGGCTTGAGTAAAACTACACCTGAATTTGAGTAAACTACTATACCTTCCAGTGTCGGCAGCATTGTATAAATTACGGGTTTTATGCCTGTATTAAAAGGAAATTGTTCTTGCTTAAATCCAGCCGTACGATCAATAGAAGGACTAAGCTCAAAGTTACCTATTTCACTCCAAATAATTCCAGCACTACCATACTCAGCCCAAACAGAGTCTGGAGTATCCGTTTGAATATTTCCTGCAAGAAATTGTCCGCGAAAATTGCAGCACGTACCAAAACGCGGATTTGTTATTGCGTTCATTAAGCTTGCAGAAGTAACTGATGTTGCCTGCTGTGTAAAGCAGTAAGCAACACCACCTACATCTAATCCTGCTACTACATAAAACTCACCAAAATCAGCAATATCAACTTGAGTAATGCGGTTACTGACGCCTACAAGCCCAACTGTACGCTGTGTCCATGAACCGTTAATGAAATATAGCTCAAGCAAATATGCTCCACCATTAGGCTGCAATACAATAGAGAATAACCGGTATTGACTATTTACTAGAAGTGGTCGTGGCCAAATAGTAATATCTGGCATAAGCGTAATCTCATAAGTCTAAATGTTTACTATATATGTACCAGTAAAATAAAGATCTGTATTTGGCAGCATTCTATTAGATAAAATAAATCCGCTGAGTCCGCCGGCAATGTTTTCTACTATATTTATCTCCTTTGATCCTGGGTAAATTATTCCAGTATATACTCCTAATCCAGCTCCTGGTCGTATAGAACGCGATAGATGAAAAGTAAAACCTCCAATACTTGCTATATAATCAGAAAATGGTAAGTTGCGTATTACTAGTGGATCGCCAGTTAAATCAGCCGCACCAGAAAGAGTTACACTGCCAGATACATATAAGAGCTTTCCATAACGTAAGTATGTACCAGATCTTCCTAAGTAAGTAAATGATCCAGGATACAATTCCGGAATCCACGTAGCAGGATCAATTCTTTCTAATAATCCTTGTGCTGCATCAAATGCACGCAAATCATTTACTCTTGTTATCTGATCGTCTTGTAAATAAACTTCCATAAGAAAAGCACTATCACTTGGAAGCGCGGGTATAGTAGTAGAAGTAAAATCTATGTAATAATGAGTATTAGGCACACGAATAAAATTAGTTCCTGGTATAGTGCTAGCATCATGATTAGATATCACCACCCACACTACATCATTTAAGCAATTTGCTCCTAAATCACCATAACGTATAGAAAAAAAGTCCTCACGAATATACTCGCCATTTGCTACATATGCCTCAGTAAAAAAGTTGGGACTATAACAAGTAGGAGATAAGCCGTGTGTGCCACCAGCAACTATAAAAGCATTAAAGAAATCCTTGTAACTCTGGCTATTTATTGCAGTCTTTGAATTAAGATTAATTTGCCCCGTGCTAGTATGCCAATTCGGGCACTGATTAAAGCACGGCCCTTCAAAAGTAATAATAATACCAGCAAGTACATTAAGCATAACACCACAAGGTATAAGCACACTTATATTCTCTGGAAATGTTACGTTCTGATCAATAGTCCATATTGTTACTTCATCTTCCATACCTTTCGGTAAGTATGCTACACACTCAGTATTACCCAAGTCAGAAATAGCACTTAATAAGGTTGCGGAATTGTAGCCCGTTCCACTACGCCGCACATTATAGAAGGATATTTGATCTTCGATTAACGTAAGTGCCGGTATCATACACTTGGTATCCATACTTGTGAATAGTACGTTGGTAATATGCTATCTACAAGGAGTTGCCAGTACTCAAAGAAAATAGTACGAACCTTAAAGTCCGAAGTAAGCGTTGATTCTCCGTTAGTTGGTTGAGCTGTTGAGAGTATAGGCTGGCCAGTTACTATATTAGGATATAAGTACCAAAGCGTACCTAATTGATCTTCTAGTGGCCACCACCACGGGGTAATAATAGGAGTAATATTCTTTACCTCATAAATTAGGTGTGTAGGAATTCTATTCCAAATCTCTAGATTTCCATTATAGTGAATTGACCAGTACCACAAAACCTGATTTTGATCGTATATTCCTAAGTACTCAAATCCAACTGCAGGAATGCCAATAGGTAAAAGAGTATCGTGTCCAACGAGTCCTGTTTCTGTTGGCATTAAGTTCCAACACTCGTAAAGCATAGGCTCACTTAAAGGTCCGGCTTTGAATGGACGCAAACCTTTAAGTAAACCTTTTAAGAAAAGGACGCCGTATTCTTGCAACTTACAATTCTCCACACAAGAAAATTCCTTCGGTTAAATTCTAACCGCAGCGAATTAACGAAGTAAATGTTTACCTTCTCGTTCAAACCACTCAACGCTTTCCTCTTTAGTTCCGTCGTATTTGCCCGCTTTTGCGTGTTCTATTATATCTCGCAGATTATAAGTTGCGGCATCTCTTACTAAATCCAATATAGGACTAGCAGAATCTGACAAATAATCGTTATATTGCCCGTCTTTAGCCTTGCGGATCATAAAACTAGGAGCTTTCGCAGCTTGCAAATCTTTCAGCAAAACACTTGTAGAAGTTTCGTGCTCCATATTTAGCCTCCATTTGAAGGTATAATACCAAACTTACGTGCTTTCTTCTCAAGAAAGTCACCGCCATTACGCTTGGAACCGCCGGAGTCTTTGGCAGTATTACCAGAAACGCGTGGTGATTTCTTCTTTGGTTCAGGCTTGGAGCCATCAGTTATTGGATTGAAAGTGTTTGTTTCACTCACTTAGTGCTTCCTCGGACGGTGTTGTCTCTATAAGCTCATTTGACTCGAAGTTTTGTAGCAGTGCGTCAATTACGTAATGTTCCTTAGCAATACGATCACTCTCTGGAAAAGTGAGTGCTGCAAACATAACTTCTTGAATAGAGTCAGCAGGAAGTGCTTTTGCTTGTAGTATGCAAGGCTGACTTATTGGCATATTCACTTCTTTAACAGTAATCATTCCTACAAGCGGGAATGTTATAGTAGATCCACCAACTGCGTCCATGAGCTGTAGATCGATAACTACAGGACGAGTTATATACTTACCAACAAATATTGCTACTCTATCAATGCGACCTTTAAAAGGAATTAATCTACGAAATAAAGTACCGTCTGGATCAATGCCGTCACTGAACAGTGGAACTGGAGGAGTCATTAGAACGGTTGTTTTGAAGAGACGGCGCGAGAATGAACGCAGCGCTTTTTCAACTGCGTCAAACTTCTCGGTATTTGAGCGGCCAGTTACGAATTGTATTGCTGCCATAAACTAACCTCTCATCTCACGTATAAAGTTTGACTCCTGATCAGCAGTGTCAAGTTCAACTCCATGCAACTCAGCTTCTATAGCATATTCCCAGTCCTTTACGCCAGCAGTATTCCTGTAGGAAATTTCTAGTGCTCTGCATGCTGCCATCGCCAGCACGAACGGATATACTTCAGTCCAGCGATTGACATCACTGTCTAACGCCAAGTACGGTTCATAGAATTTACCTATTACTTCCGCGGAGTAAACCTGATCAGCAGGTGAAGTAAATAGTACGCCAGTATATAGGAATGATTCTCCTGTAGTTGTATACGTAGTAGGTCCGAACTTGCTAATAGTAATTGTTCCAGCAACTTCAGGTACTGTTCTCAATATACCTATTGCATATTGTCGTGATGGCCCACCACTGCGTTGTAACGGATCTTTTATATAGCAATATTTGCAGTACGCTAAATCCACTCTAGATAAGTTCCATTTATTACCCTCAGTATTACTTAGTGTTACCGCTTCTATTACACGCGATCGTGGTACCAGCACATACCACGAGTTAGGCTGCACGTCAATGAAGTAACGAGCGCCAGCCGTGCTGATTTCTACTAAGCGATCTAAGTAATCTTGCCCTGCACGAATAAAGAAGTTCGCTCCCTTATCAGCATACGCAATACGATCTACGATAAGATCATAGCGACCACTGAACTGTATAAAGTTCTTGCGAACTTCTAGCAAAGACATAACGTAACTCCAATTGCTCCGGTTAAAGTTTAACCAAAGCAGTTATGGTAAAGTATTATCTTTGCCTACATTCATCAGATAACCAAACTTGAGTGGATGATGATACTCAAGTCCACACTCGCTAAGCCACTCTTCTTTCGTTCCGTCAATGCGTTCGTGCGATGGACTTACCTTATCTGCATCCATACTCATGAAGGTAGTATCATCAATGTAGCGATAGCTGAGCATTTGCGGCTCTAATATAACCAACGCATTACGGGTAGTAAGCTCATAGCTAAACAGCGGATGCGTCATTAAGTTAATTACACCGAAGGGAGTTACCCACTGCATTACCTTTAAGCCATATGAAGTAGTCATCGGTGTGATGTTAACTTGACCACTCATTTTGGCAAGGCGATTAAGACCAAGGATTGCACCACTGCCGGCAAACGCTAGCTTGTCAGTACCTCCATACCTGAAGATAACTTCAAGTACGGTATCTAGCCACTCTTCGCCTCCAGCTGTCCAGATATCACCAGCATAATTCGGATCAGCCGCATAGTTGAAAACATTACTAGGAGCGCCAGTTTTTATTGCCTGAATCAAGCCCATAGTAGTGCGTTCAGGCTTGCCGTTGGTACCTACATTCTCGGTGCGAATACCCCAGAAGAATGCTTTCTCCATTTCGATAGAATGAAGCTCAAGGGATTCACGCTTCACTTCTTTGTACGCATCTTCAGTACGCAATTTTGTTTTGCGTGCAGTGCGAGTAATATCAAGCGGCGTACGAAAGATTTGCGTAAAGTTGGACCACTTATCTGGATTGTAGGCAATCGCATCCGGAATTGGTGCACCTTCAGGATTGATGTTACCAATAATGAGTATGGTATCGCAGCTTCCGAGTGACGTAGCGCCTCCATTGTCGTCATTCTCAAGTAAGCGCACAGTAATGTAAGAACTGGCACCAGCTTTGGTTACTCCTATCACCTTTGCGTTCACATCAACGTTCAGATTGGTGCTAACGCGCAGTAGTGCTTGGTGTCCGACACGAAATTCGCTAGCGATTGCTTCTGCTACACGCGCGTAGAGTGTATTACCAGTAACTCCACCTGATACGTATGGCCCTACGAATCCTGAATCTAGGTACAAATCAGTAACTGTGCCACCTTGAGCAGGTAAGAGCTTCGTCCACCAACTGAATTCGGGATCAGTTACAACTTCCTCCTTCATTTTAGAGAGCAATCCTGTAAGCGGAGCCGATCCGTTTGGATATAAGTATAGTATTCCTTCCCGCCAAGACTTAGGACGTTCGTCAGTTGCCCAGTCCCCGGTGCCCCTCATTCCCATAAAAGCAACCATTTTTACTCTCCTTTAGTTACTATAAATTTACCCAAAAGTCTAATAGCTATGGACCTTCTGGTGGTTCCTCCTCAATTAACAAGCGCAATGATGCATCTTGTGTCGGACCTGGATCATATTCAGTGCCATCAGTAAGCACGAATACATGATTAGCTGCTTTCAAGCGAGCTTCAGTGCTTGTCCCCAGCAGCTTATCTAAACAGTTACGATCATACCGCGATAAATACAGTAATTCTGACATCAGCTTATTCCTTAGGTAATCAGATCGTGAATTTCCTTAGCTAGTCCATCTAGCTCAGGAACAGTAACACGCTGCCGTGCTCCATTACTACGAGTTGAATGTAGTGTTGGCCTATCGCGTCCATTAACAGTTGTAGATTTAGGCGGAATGTCCGAAATTCCCAATAGTTTACGTGCCCGCTTGCCAGTCTCCTCAAATACTTGCTCAGCAGTAAGTTCGGGATTTTCGTTGGCAACTTCGTTAGCTACCATTGCAACAGTCTTTTTCATGCCTGCTAAATCAGGATTATCAGAGTAGAAATTGGTCACAATCTCGCGCATGGTAAGTTGTTGATTGAAGTACGAGGACATAGTAGAAGGCAAACCACGCATAACATTTTCAGCTGACAGGCGAGAGGATTCTTGCAGTGCTTTATTGTACACGGCGAGAAGCAAAGCATTTAATCCTTCGCTGGTTGATAATACTTCATCTAAATCCAGCCCATCAAGAAAGTTATGGTCTTGCGGACTAAATGAAGTAATTTCATCTTGAGTGTCTGTTACACCACCAGTTTGCTTACCACTGAGCTCTTCGATGCGCGATAATAATTGCCTTTCACGTTCGGTGTAATCAGAAGTATCATTTTCAGCACTCCTACTACGAGCTGATGGCTGTGAGAGAGTTGTAGAGTTTCTATCGACACTACCGTTATCAGGTGTGTTCGTAGTTACATCAGCAACTGCATCCTCAGTCGTAGTAGGAGCACTTTCTGTTGATTCGCTGTCTGGCATGTCGAGTATAGAAAAGTCTATATCTGCCACCTTATTTATCCTCAGTAATTAGCCTAAGCAAGTTATTTCCCTGCAGGGGCTTGAGAAGGTAACACTCATGTCGCTTACTTGTAAAGGGACGCTTCGCTTGGCTCCTACGTCGCCACCCTTGACAAGCGCTCCACTCGCATTCCCTTAAGAGCGCCCCTTGGGGAAAAACTTGACCGGCCTGGGAGTAAGAGTGTGTACTGGAACAGGATCAGTGGCGCGCTATTCTGCGCGGCGTAGCGTTTTGGGATCATAGTACAACTCCATTGCTTTGGTTAAAATTCAACCAAAGTGAATTATGTGTTACTTACGCGCGGGAGGTTTGAGGCACGCCGTGCCGCATTACTCGCTTCTATTCCTTAGCTCAGCTGCATTAGCTTCAATCTCATGCACTTCAATTAATGAGTTCGGAAGCTCTAGAAAGCGATTAACAGCTTCGGCATTGCCTTGTAGCCTACGCAGAACATCCAAGTCTTGTGCCTGCTCAAGTTGAGTGCGTATATCCTCGAGCCAGGCTTGCATCTCATTGGTTATGTCGCGCCACACATTAGAATACATAAACTGGCGCATCTCCGTAATGTTGCTGCGTAACTCACTCATGCTACAGCTCCATTTGTAGGCGCACTGTTCATTGCTACATCGAATGGGCCTAGATTGCCAGCTTCTACTTGCTGCTGTATTTGCTCATCAGGCATTGTTGCTGGCTGCATCTTGGCAGCAGCTTTATCTAGCTCAAAGGCATCGACGTTTTTGGCACCAGAGTTTTGTGCTATTAACTTGAAGATCTTTGTAATATCGAATGTTTGCATAAGCACAGGATTCTGGCTAATCATTTGGAAGAGTTGAACCCACGTATCGTTATAGTTGCCACCTGGAATGCTGCCATCACGAACCAGCAAATCATAAGCAACAAGTATATCACTTGGCTTAACAAGCACCCTATTACCTTCTTGAATATTATAAGCTTCACTGACTGCAGTGGGCCATTGTCCTGTTGTTTTTACGTAAGTTGGTTCGTCCATGAATTGCTGCGTGTGATAAGCAAACATTGAGCCAACGTCCTGAAGACATTGAATACCTACTATTTTGGCAATACGCTCTAGTCGATTGACGGCACCGACGTTAGTACTTTTGAATTCTTGTGCAGTTAAGCGTTCAGGGCCGCCCTGACGTAAGTTACCCATTACAGGAGAATCTGTGCCTGCAATTTGCCGCATGAACTCGATTAGGAATGTTACATCCGTTACATTGTTGCGGGTGATATCAGTGATAGTAAGCTGTTTGAATGAGTTCTCAACTCCTCTACCCCATGCAGGGCGACGTAAGCGTACAATGCCACCTGGAGTGCCCTCAGAAATATCAGCAACATTAATTAGGTATGGATCCACTACAAGCACGTCGTTAATTGCCTTTCTCACATTTGCTACGTGTGAGTTGAACATCCAGTCAATCGTCTTCTGCATTCCACTAAGTATCTCAATTCGTGAATAACTCACGGGTGAATAGCCGTCAAAGTCAGGCACGGCAACAGTTACGGGATACATATCGTGTATCAGATTAAGTTGCTTTGCACGTATAATAACCGCGTCTGCACCTACAGTAAACATCCACTTCTGTGGATACTCATTTGTCCCAAGCTTCCATTGTGACGGTATTAAGTTAACGTACATGTGAAGCAAGTCAACTGGATCGGATGAGACATTAGATATTGAATTGCTCAACAAAACATCGCTGCGTGAAGGTCTGGGGTAATTGTTAGTGCCAAAGAGACTAGTTGACTTATTAGTAGCACGTCGTAAATACTGCACATTAAATAAGTCTCCATCTACTTCCTCATCACTAAGCAAATTCATCAAGTTATCTCTGTCTACCCAACCTACGTATTGACCACGCTGTACATCATGAAGTGCAACGTTAGGATCAGGTAAGTAGCAATAAGGATCGATATTCTCTAAGGCATTTCCTTCAAATAAAATAGTATTTTCTATTACCTTTGATGTGCCACTTTCAATCCACTGGCCTTGCATATTGTAGGAACCTTCAGTACGCATGCGCACCTTCTTGCCACGACGTACTAGCCATTGAGGTGCAGTAACGCCGAGGCCATATGCACTTACGTCACGGAAGAGTGTATGTAAGTTAAGTATTACCTTTGTTTTCTGGCAGTGTAAATTAATTACTTTTTCCATGAGCGTGGCACCAGCTGCATCTTCTGGGCCTACACCTTCGTAGCGGAATACTGGTTCTGGTGTGAATGCAGCAACTAAATACGCAATTAGTGTCTCCATTATTGCATAGGTGTAAGGAAATACTATTGAAACCGGCTTGCGTGGATCGTCGTCAAGAACTGCACGTTCCTTGCCGCTAATTGGAATATACGCTTGCAGTTTTGAGTCAATTTCTTGCCAGGCTGAATGACGCTTTTTGATAATAGAAGATGAGTCCCTAGCGTAATTGTTAAGTTTACCCAATATGAGCTGATGCAATGCTGAGCCAGGCTTAAGGTCCATATTATTCGGATACACGTAGCCGTAGTCATTCGTACCATTATCTGTAAGCTCATTTGGATTAGTTATTGTGTACGGCATGATTAGCTACTTTCTAAATTGCGTATACTATCATCTGTTCGTACAGAGTTTTAGTCACTCCTAAAGGAAATCCAGCAGCTCCAACGAATAATCTAATATCTAATCTGTGCGCGCCACCTCCAGAAGCTACAAAACCAGCTGCTGCCCAGTCGAATCCATTAGTAGCATCATGCACTATAACTGGGTACTGTAGTCCAACTATAGCAGGAGACAAAAATGCTGGAACAAAAGATAGTGCAATAAAATCCATAGTACTATTACCACTTATAAGTGGCAGTGTCAGCATTACTAATCTATCTACTTTAACATAAGTTATAGTGCGGGTGTAAACTGTATCGAAGAATCCAGATACTCCTACATCAAAAGTACCAAAAACAAACTTATTCTCAACCGTAGTGACACGCGGAGTTAATGCAGCCATTTGAGCTTCTAAGGTAGTTACTCGTGTAGTAAGTCCACTTATATCTCCTATTGCATCATCCAGGTCTTGTTTTCTAACTACGTGAACAGGAGAACTAGGAGCACTTTGAACTACTATCTGCCCATTAGTGGCAATAGCTTGCTGATTATCTGGAGCAATTACTCCTTCCTCATCTATGTAAAGTACTGCGTCATCAAAGAGAAATGGTCCAGTAGAACCTAACCATACTTTCTTTACAGCCATTAAATACGCCCTTTAAAGTTAAGTGGAAGTTCGTACTCTAATTCAGCGTATTCATCCTCGCTAGTTGGTACGTCAGTTCCATCAGGAACATCGAAGTAACGACCACCAAGCTCCAAAAGCTCTATAATATAAGCAGTAGCATCAGCAACATCTACGAGTCCACTGCGAGGAAAAGAAAGTAGTTGTGCTTCTAGCTTGGCACAATTGTTCTTATTATGATAGATGTATCCGTTACGATAATAAGGAGACAATGAGCCTATTCGTTTTATCTTCCCTTTTTCGCCATCTGGTGAGCCTCCTCTAGCACGTAGCCAAATAGGTTCAAATGAATCCGCTGGTCCACGACGTAGCATCTCGTTCTGAATAGGCTGCTTAATAAATTCTTCGAGACCTGTAACCTCAATACCAACGCGGAATGCATTAAGCCGTTTACGCATCGCGAACATTTCATCGTACAATTCATTAGGAAAGAATTTTCCTGAAACTATATCTCGTATATAAATGGCAGATGTCGCAAAATCTACTCCAATTCCAACTATTGCAGAATCAGCGCTATGCATATTAGCAGTTTTAGCAGGATCAATCACTATATAATTCTCTAGATTTTTCTTGTCTAGCTCTGTCTCTTCGTAATATTTAAAGTACTCCTGTCTAAAAGAAGCATCTTCAGTTGCTATCGGTAAATTTCTTAGTTCCATATAGAAAACATCTAAGATACCCTTAGCACGGTGGATTTCTGCCTCGCGCTTTAGCTCTTCTGTAGATATAAGATGAGGTACAAGTGAATTAAAATTGTCGTCGCAAATGTCTAATCGTTGCGAGTACCAATCCTCCGATTTAAGTAGTTCCTGCAAGAGTGAATCGTAGTGCTTTAAAGTGTCGAAATAAACTATCTTCCATTTATCTGAATAACGATCTACGCAACGCATAAGATCAGAATAAAACCATTGTTTTAGCTTGAATCGGTTATCTGGGTTATCAAGTTCCTCTTTCTTCTCTAAATCATCTACTATAATTAATTGAGGTCGCGTATTACGGTAAATCAATCCACGTATTTGCTGTCCAGCACCTCTCGGCATCACTAATGTATTACCGAATGCTACCCATGACTGTTTACTAAAAGCCTCATCTATTTCGGGATCATCGTAGTTTATTTGAACGCTGCCAAATACCTTCTTAATATATTGATTAGTCATTAATTCACGTTTGATATTTTCGGATTGCATTGTAGCTACTGTTTCTGAGTTAGAAACATAAAGTATGAATTGATAGTCGCGAAAAAGAATTGCTTTTTGTGCGAAAGCACGAGCAATTGAGGTCTTACCTAAGCCACGAGGAGCAGCAAAGCATATTTTTTGATGCTTAGTATCAAGAGCTGATATTATATCACGGTGCAAAACAGACCACGGAGTAGAAAAAGCTTCAGGTAAGAGAGTTTTGCAGAATACACCTGTATTAGTGTAACAAGCAGCTAATACATCTTGTAGTTCGGTAGGAAGTTTCAGAGGCATATTAAGCTAATCCAATATTAGGGGGATTATATACTTTTAAATCCGTATGTAATCGAACGTACTCACGAATTCTTTCCATCTTACGAGAACATCTAAAGTAGAATCCACGCTTAACTGCACTCCCAATAGAAGGAGAGAATCGCGTATACGGTTGGTAATGCGCCTTCCTACCTCTGTCGGTAGATACTTTACCAACACGTATATTACAACGGTCAAATAATGCAGGCACGTATTGCACGAATGGTTTAACTCCTCCATAAGACAGCATGTATGTAGGGTTGACAAAATTCTTAATTAGTATAACTGATCCATCAGTATCCATTAAACCCGCTAACATCTCTAGTCGTGCTTCGTAAGAAGCTTCCCATATATAGTCAGGCAGCTTACCTTTGTCGTTAGTTGCATAATACATAAGTTCAAAAAAATCAGCATCAAGCCAAGCAATTCTATGCACTGGTCGTTTGGAGTTACCTGAAGCATCCTGTCGCATGTAAGGAAAACACAAATCAGAAAAATAGTTTTTTACTGTCGAATATGCGTAAGCAACTATTTCTTCATCTTGGCATCCTAATCCAACCTCAAGACGTTTTGGATTGCGTGGAGAATAAGCTAAGTAACCGTCACCTAACCACGCACCAAAAAATAGCTTAACGGCTCTAGCTCTTTAACTACTTCTGGGTCCACAGTAATTAAGCCTCCTATGGTTAGAAAATTGACACAGCAATTAGTCTTCTACTATCAAACCTGCTTCACTTGCAGAAGCTAGTGCACGTAGTTTTATTGCTTCAATATCATCGCGTGTCAAGTGAGTGTTAACTGAGGCGATTTTTTTGACCTCGCCAAAGCCAGCGCGACCTAAGTGAACACTTGCATACTTAGCACGAATAGCAATAGGCGCCTCAACTTCACCGCTAATGACATCTTCAAGTAGCTTGAGTGCCAGTGGTGCAAACTCGTTAATGCGAGCACCAATATCAATCGCTTCGCTATCAAGAGTCTGGCGCAATGAAAGCAGTTTCGTTTTAGCAACGGGAGAGTTGCGTAAGTTAGAGACTGTTTGCGGAGTAACACCATGAGCTTCTGCAATGTCAGCATTGGAATGGCCTAGTGCTAGCATACGTAACATGCTGTGGTGATTCTCCCAGAGTGCCTTAACTTCGTAATTGCGCTTCTCAACAAAACGTTTGTCATACAAGTATTTGTTATCAGTTAAGTTTTCCAGGTGAGAATCACCTGAGTGCTTGTTGTCTGTTGAGTCATCCATAAGTATATACTCCTCGTGCTAGCATTTGGTGCAAGTTGAACCACGTGTTTCTAACAGCTGTCCATCATAGGCTGTTATGTACTCCACTCGGCACGTTGGTGGAGTCTCGCGGTCCATTAGTATCCATAGTACTAGGCTGCTTTGTAGTGTGATGCAAAGTGTTCGTCCAAATGCTATTCGTGTTGCCACCTTAATTTGATCGCCATGTTCAGAGTGCTGTTGTTCAATTACTGGCTTATGATCGGGATATTTTATCCACGTATATGAGACGGAGTCGTTAGAGAGCTGATAACGCAGTAAAACATCACCTGATGTACATAGTGTAACTCCTACTTCAACTCCTGCGTCTATTTCTATTACGTAAGCCGGCTTAGTTCCTAAGCAGGATAAGTTTTTGGTCCACAGCTTTTGCTGCTCGGCTGCTTGCTGAAGCTTGGATGAATGTACTCCTAAACGCCAGGCCTTAACTTCGTTCCATACTGTAGGTATACTGCCACCTAAAGCTGCAAGGAATGTTGGATAAAGTAGAAGCCATTGCCACCAGCTTGTAGGTTCGGCCATAGTATCTCGCAAACGTTTTGCATCAAATATGCTTCAATCATCATACTCAAATTATATCAGTTTTGAGGGCAAATGTCAAGCGGTTCGCATCAAATTTTACTCTATTTAACACGCAAATCCATTTTACCATATTAAAAGTTCTTATGTACATTTGTTACTTAGTAATACGATTGATGGAATAAGTTATTCTTGGCAGCATCTGCCTTGTAAGAAGCTTGACATTGAGGCTAAAGTGTGGTATAATTACGGCATGAAGGTGAGTGCAAATGCTCACTAATGCGAATAAAAGTTACAGCAGTGGGAGAATACGTGTCCCTTGCGCCGCGCGCTTGCATACCCCCGCGCACGGGTACGCGCATATGCACACGCGCGCCCGAAGTACACGCGCGCACGTGTACAGATGAACGGCTATAAGTCGTTGAAATCATTGAGCATTTGACAAACTCATAGCGATATGCAACAATATTAGTGTGAGCGGCAAACGCCTCTCAGCAAGGCCACCAGAAAATAGCTCTTGACAAGCTGAGTTTGGTGTGCAACAATTAAAGTGTGAGCAGCAGGGTGCTGCACACAAGTGTTCTTTCAAATAGCGTACTCGCTCATGCGAGTGCATAGGGTGAGTACGCAGGAGATCTGCAATGGCAGAGTACCAAGCGTCCGATCTAGTCATCACCATTAAGTTCAACTCCAGCCTGGACAGCGAAAAAGGTACGGACAAGGAAGGCACAAAGTATCCGTATGAGGCTGAGGTAACTTACACCAGTGTCAAAGATGCAGTAGAAAAGGCCAGCAAATTTACTGGCTGGACCTTACAGCGAAGGGCTCGCGGTGGTGAATTGCCTACAGGCAAACTCATTAAGGTGAACGGCGAGGGCGAGTATCAGAAAACACTGGATGACCAGGTAACTGAGATGGACGAGGACAAGGCAATGGAGTTGTTCTTAAAACTCCAGGCTAAGCTGCAGGCTAAAATAGCTGCAAATCCAACTGTCAAACCTGAGGCATTAACTGAGGCCGAACTGGAAGCAGCTACAGCTCCTAAGGGTAAAGGCTCCTCAAAAAAATAAGGTGAACAAGAAACTGGGCTAGGATGAGCACTAGCCCACCTCACCTACACAAGTGTATAGCCTTGACGTGGCGTGTAGGCTACTGGCATGGTGCCAGTTCTAATATGCACTAATCCTATAAGGAGATAAAGAAACCTGGGGAACTGGCGCCGATATACAAAAGTGCGTTATGTCCGACAATACGGAGTGGTGGTTATGCAGCAATTGTATAACTATCGAAAGCAGCAACATTATAGTAGTGCTGTCAGGTAACTAACTTACACAGGCCGAGATGAGTACCGGCTTAACAACTCTATAATGGGAGCAAGAATTGAGGCGTAAAATTGACTGGCCAGAGCTACTGGCATTCGTAGGCACAGTATTACTAGCAATTACAGTGGCGTTACTAACTTCGTAAAGGAGCTAATCATGAATGGCTATATACTATTAGCAATTGGATTAAGTACGCAAATTGCAGTTGCCATACTACAGCATTTATTCAACTGAGAGGTAGAAGTATGATAACGCGCCGTGAGCGAAAACTACAATCTATACGTGATAATCACGTACAAATAAAACTTATGTTACCTAGATTGCGTGAGACACTGAAAACAGGCGAGGCTGCATATGATAAGTTGCTAGACACAGTTGAGCAAGAAGACGAACTGCGCGAAGCACAACAGCAATCACCGGAACCTATACCTGATATAGATAAGCACTTAGCTAAGCTTGCAGTATCACTGCAATGGATTCGCCGCCTGATCCAGGATATAGAATCAGTATAATTATATAGTACACAAAGAGCCGGCGCCTTACGCGCTGGCTTTTCTGCGTCTAAAATTTTGCTTTGGTTGAATTTTAACCGCAGCATATGCTAACGTACTTAGACAGTTACCGCTGATTAAGCCGGCTGAAAAAGGTTAAGCGCATTACTTACAGCGCGCCCGAGTATATTTGTACTTATCTTAATCGCCTCAATTGGATATAGTCCCATTTTGCGCTTAGGCTCATAAAGACTCGATTGCTTGCTATTACATTACAGCTGTGACAACAAGGTACAAGCTTAAGTAACTCAGATGGCCACTTGAATATTGGAGCTAGTTTATACACTGCTAATGGAAGCACGTGATCATGTAGTACAGACACATCCCCACAATAATAGCATTTATCATCCTTGCATTCTAAGTACGTATAAATACCTGTTACACGAGAGCTAAATCCATAGCCTGTAGGCATAGCATTCTCCTTAGCTTACCTAGACAGCAATTTATCCAGCCTATCAATTACCTCAGCGTAATGAGCACGTACCTTCAGTTCATAGATACGGTTATTAATAAACTTGTGCTTTGCAGCGAGCGTAGTAAAGAATCTATTGCCAGCAATTGAATTACACCTAGTACAACACGGCACGAGTTGAAGCAATTCAGCTGGAAACTTAAAGTCTGGCAGTAGATTTGCAAGCGAAATTGGCAGTACGTGATCCATACCTGTAGACTTAGACGAACAGTAATAACACTTAGATGCATTACAGTTTAAGTATGTATACTTGTGAATATTACTTACGCGCGGGGCGAGGGGAAAATATTTAGTAAATATATTACGTAATAGCATAAGGTAAATTCCTTCAGGTTGAGAATGGCACTCATTACGCCTGGCTTACCCATTCAGTCAGTAATTATATCACAGTTTTGCTGAAATGTCAAGGAAAGAATACATGCTTATAGCATCTTTGATGCACTCATTGATACAGACTATTACTGATTGTGTTAGTGATAGATAAAAAGAATGAGTAATGGCTTGACAACTTACGAAACATATGATATAATGACATTATGATGTTCAGACAATGGGGGCCTGGATATATTTTACTTATAGTGCATTTAAGAAGGCTTATTTAGAAGGCTTATTTAGGAGTCTTTTTTACTTACGCGTTAGCTTTCCTTTTCCTCCTTTTATTACTATAAAAAATATATAGTAATAATAGAGAGAGAGAGAAAAGAGTACTAATAGAAATAGTATAATAGTAAGTAAATGCACTCTAGGAAAAATAGCAAGTAAATGCATACCGGGGGACATAGGCTGAACATCATAACATCATAACTGCGTAACTTTAATGAGGAGAATCCTGTGCTGGGGATTAGAAGTAAGAAAATAGTAGTGCAAGGACAAGTCGAAAAGATTCGCCTAGCGAATTTAGCTGTATATTTCGACTCAATAGGAATTACGCCACGAAGTATGAGTGAATTGACAAGACTTATAGTCAATACGACAGAAAAAGCCGTACTAAAACAGGAAAAATTTGAGCCAGTAACAAGCACTGAGGAAGCTGACCATATTCTAGCACAAATTATACGTGATAAATCAAGCATGGACGATAACTGGATAGGAGAACTATAGTGACAAAGAAAAATGATATGCTCGCACAAGGAACCGTTGATAGATGTAAGATGGCAACCTTAGCTATATTCTTCGAGCAAGGAGACAATCGCGTAAGAAGCATAAGTCAATTAACACGCTTAGCAATAGAAACTCTTGAGCAACTTCTCGTAGAGAAGCTAGGAGTAGAAAGGATAACAGATACAGCAGAAGCAACACGCCTATTAAAAAGACTAAGTTATGGCAAAGCATTTCTAGAGTCAGATAGGTACGCATCAGCAGCACTCAAAAACATGAACGTGGATGCTGAGACTGACACACAAGAATTTGAAGAGCTACCTAAACCACGTGGTCGACAGCCTAATTGGTCTGAGGCCGATGCATCAAGAATGCGAGAAGTAGCAGAAAGGGCTCTATCTAGCCAAAAGATGCAACAATTACTGGAACAATACAGAAAAGAAAATTAGTTACAAAATACTACTCAGGAGGTAATAAGCTGTGAATAATCGTAGCAATGACGAAAGGCTGCTGGACCTTCGTGCATTGCCAACTACGTTAGCCAAAGCAAAGCTAGCGCTTTGTATACGTACAAATCCTCGACAGCAATTTTGCTTACAGGAGGTACGCTAACGTGGAACGCAGCGGTGACGAACGCCTATTAGATTTACGTGCATTAGTACGCACAAGGCTAGCACGAGACTTACGATCTCTAGCAGATATACTCAAAAAGGAATCTGCAATTCCTCTAGATGAATTTTTAGAAGAGATTCATCACGTATATGTGCACTACCTAAAACAAAACGCATTACTAAATAGTGCAACAAGCGCTATTCATCGTGACGACAGAAAATTAAGTGAAGAACTAAGAAATCTTCGCAGCATAGATTTGTAACGCTCAATACTAAACAGCAAATCTAAGTGAAAAGGACTACCTAAATGTGCAGTCGTGCACTTAAAGCTGAACAAGGAGAGCGTAATCTAACACTTATAAAAAGCAAGCCTAAGCAAGCACTAACACTGGAGGAAATGCATGAGATGCAATTAGCAGAACAAATTGAAGTCGAGCAAACAATAGCTAGTATAATAAAGGATGCAAATGTTAGAGCATTCCTTGAACAAAATAAAGCACGTTGATTTAAATGCCAGCAAGTTATTCTCCTCTGGAGGTAAGTGAGGGTATTTCTACAAGAGGGACCTGTCAAGGCGCTAGCGCTGGAGGCACCCTTGACAGAACCCTCTCTCCGAAATCCTTTGGGATTACCTCCTTCGGAGAAAAACTTGGCCGGCACAAAAGCAGGGAAAATTCCTACCACACAACCAGCTCGGTTCCATAAGCTGCCTGCGTGGCTACGGCAAATCTCTACTTAGACCAAATCCTATGGTTAAACTTTAACCAAAGGAGTATGAACACGCAATTACCAATTGACTACCAAATAGTTACTGAAAACTTTGCTTGTCTTGTACAAGTTGATTGTAGAGGAGTAATAATGAACACTGCACCATTACTGCGTAAATTCAAGCAACAAAAAATGCCTGCTTTAATTGCGTGGCTAAAGAGGGCGTTCTTATACTATAAGATACACAACTTAGAGGAGACTAAGCTAACACTTCAATAACTGATAAGGACAACTAAATTAAATGTAAGTTCGGTTGGGGGCAACCGACCGGCCCATAAGTAAACAATAAATTACTAGCGCGGGCCGTGTGTCACACGGAAAGTTACACGCCATTACCTAAAGGAATTGCACTTTGGACTCATCCGCAACACTTGAAAAGACGATACTTCTACTCGCAGAGATGCAAAGCACTAATATATTCTTCGGCAAAGTGGCCATTGGAATGCTGTGCATAATGTCCGTAATGATGCTCGTATCATTATACCTGGCATACAAAGTACACGAAAACACTACTTACCTACGCCGCAAATCTGAGTCTGGAGATTAAGCATGTTCTTTGGCTATTTATTTGACTCGCAAGGAATACACACTCAAGGAGACTAGCTAATGTTTAACGACAGACAAATAGAATCACGACAGCTGCGTGAAGCACTTTCAGGTGCAAAGTACCTATTCGATTACCTCGATCTAGCAGGTGGCATTTATATCGTAGATCGCAGCGAGTGGGCTTGGGGCTATCAGGGTCAAGCTACATGGAATGCCTTCATTGAAGATAAGAATACTCCATTAGGCTTTCGTCTACGAGCAAGGCAAGATGAGCTTGGCCCAGAGCGTGCTAAAGAACTCATTGAGGGTGCAGCATTTGTAATGACTAGTATGCAAGACTTCGGCAACCAAACACGTTTTTGGGCCAGCGATCTAATTAAGATAATGAAGCAAGCTGGATTCACCATTGAGCATAAACCATTCGGTGGTCAACCGCTGAAACGTCTAAGTGGAATAGATATGCGAGGCAAAAAGTGAATTTGAATGACTACCAGAAATGTGCTTGCAAAACGAGTGCGATTAAGCCATCGCAGGAAAACTTTCGTAATCATATTACGATGGCTGTTCTCGGGCTGAATGGAGAGGCTGGAGAGTTAGCTGATTTAATCAAGAAATGGTTATACCATGGACACTCACTTAATATAGCTAAGTTACAAGAAGAGCTTGGTGATATCCTATGGTATATTGCAGAAGCATGTACAGCTTATGGATGTGAGCTAGAAGATATAGCTGAGAGTAATCTAGCTAAGTTACAGCAGCGTTATGGAGATAAGTTTAGTAGTGAGAAGTCAATTAATAGAGTAGAGTAATTTGCGTGTGGCACACGCTAAGACCGGCCCATAAGCAACAGTTAATGTGCTATGGTTAGATTATAACCGGAGCAATATATGCCAGCTTATGTTCACGTAATGCCCAAACTGGGTGGATGCTCAATAATGAGCAGTGAAGATTCCAGTTGCATAGGAAGTTCCATAATATACGTGTGTGAATGCCTCGAAGATGCACGTATATTAGGATCGTACTTACGAGCCAGGAGGGACCACTACCCTAATAGAATACCTCCCGATGCAAGCCACACAAAGAGTCTATTGTTAGAGGCTAGTATGTGGAAGGCACAAATAGTGCGTAAACGTATGGCTTACGATGATAAAGTAACAGCTAAAAATGCTTCTCACAATGAGGGTGTTATAAAGCAGATAGGCGGAGCAACGCGTAGCCCTTAGGGTACCGCTGTTCTACCGGTGCTTCCAGGCCGGACAAGATTTTCTCCCGAAGGGCAATTCTTTGCTGAATTGCGACTGGGCGCTTGTCAAGGGTGGCGACGTAGGAGCCAAGCGAAGCGTCCCTTTACAAGTAAGCCCATAAAGCAATTAAGCTCTCATTGCCCAAAGGGAGACAATCTTGCTTAGGCCAAAGGAGAACTTAAATGCAGCTAATGATCGCTGAAGTTTATGATGCTTTAATTGAAGCTGGTGCTAGCGAAGAGAAAGCTCGCAAAGCTTCTATATCTATAGCTAGTTACAATGACCGCATTTCTAACGTAGAACATAAGCTTGATAATTTGGAGCGTAAGATAGATCACGTACTTACTGAAGTGCGTGTGTTTGGAGGAGTTATTATTACTCTAATTATGTCCACTTTATGGAGAGTATGGAAATAACTTAATCTTTATTAAGTACTTGACATTTGATCTGATCTCTGCTATAATTAAGTATAATCAAATTCAGCGTTAACTGAACAATTTTAACTGGAGGAATTTAGTAATGGTTGATCTTATATACGAAGAGAATGGTAAATGGTACTTTTATAATTATGCTTCTGGTACTGAAGGTCCATTTGATACTGCTACTGATGCCAGCTTAATGTTCGAGGATTATTGTTACTGGTTCGTTCACGGCTCATCTAAGATAGGTGATGAGCTTGTATCCAAACTCAAAGAATTTCAGCTAGTTCTAAAGTACAACCATAAAGATGACGTAATAACTACTGTTCAACGCTTACTTAACCTTATGAAAACTGAAGGAGTTTAGTAATGAAAGAAGTTAATATCCTTCTGCCACATGCTCACGAATGTCCGGATTGTCATGAGTTATTTGACTGCTATTGCTCAGACGCTTCTGTCAATAAGCGTTGTCCTGACTGTTTTATGCAACTAAAATTAATGGAGTTTAATGATTGAGATAAAATGTACTGTTTGTTTAATACCGGCTTCGCCGGACTGCCCGCGAACTAGTAAGGAATTACACTATAGGAGAATGCGTAATGAAGTGTCACTTTTGCAAAGAAACTTTAGTTTTGCACGGTGAATTTTACAGTGCTGAAGTAGACTTCAGTGATGTCTCAATGATAGAAGGAGTTATAACCTTTACACTTATGTGCCAGCACTGTGGTGAGGAACTTGGTGAACACGATTTTGAAATTACGCTAGATGTCTCAGACTTCACTGATACTCATGATGAGACACTAGAACACGAACTTGAAGCTGACGTAATCAACGAGGAGTTTGTACGCTCAGCCACGCACGTAGGATTTAAGTGCACAATTCGCTTAACCTGTAGCTGTGGTGAAACAACTGACTTTGAGTACGAAGATTCAATGCGTGAAGATGAGCTTATCAATGAACTAATTATTGACTAAAGGGCCGCGCCGATAGTAGTGATTATTACCTTAAGGAGTACAGCACATGCAACGATTGCTTGATGTGTTTCAGCTGATATTTTACCTTGCTCTTACAGCAGTGATAATATTCTGTGGTATTGAAGCAGGATTAGCCTTTCGCTCTATAGCTGACAGTATAAGGCAAGGAGATATTAAGCATGATCAAGCACTAAATGATCATCCGGAAGGACTCAAGGAATTAGAGAACTTGCGCAGACAGCGTATTCAATGAGCTTAATCTTACTATAGCCGTGGTTCGGTGAAACTGAAAGGAGATAACTTAAATGACGCCCGAACAAAAAGAAGCTTTGGCTTCCATGCTTAAGGCACTAGCACCTAACGAGCTGCGTATCATTCAGTACGAGTCCAAAGGTGGACATAAGTGCTCAAACAGCACTAATCTGACAACTTGTTGTGGTGTCGTGCGTTGTCAAGCGTGTCATATACCTCACTTAAAGGAGAAACATGACGTAGCTATATTGCACGCCTACCAAAAGTTCGTGAGCGCAGGATCACTTACATGGCAAGTGCGCAAATACAAAACTCCATACAAAGACAAGGAGAACAAGAAAGCTCGCACAACACGTGCAAAGAATCCTATTACTAAGCACTTTGATAATCCAGCTGATCTTGCCGACGCAGTTGATGATGACGATTTAGAGCGAGTGCTAGAAATGCTGAAACGAAAGCTTGGCAAATGAAGGAGTTATAATATGAACTTAGGACTATTACGTATAGTAAAAATGAGTGATATTGTATGCGACTTAGATACGCGTGCGCGTCAGAGCTATGGAATAATAAGTGATCTTGCCAACTCAATCAATGAGCAAGGCTTGATTCATCCTATAGTGTTGTACTCTCCAAATGGAGAAGCACCATACACGTTAGTTGCAGGAGCAAGGAGACACCAGGCGTGTCTTAATGTGCTAAAGTGGACAGAAATCTCATGCCGTATTTATAACACGTTAATGACTGAGCACGAATTGAAAGCTATAGAATTGCACGAGAATTTAGACAGGAAAGATTTGACCAAGGACGAGGAATCGTACTTACGTGCACAGTTGCATAAAACACTGGTCGAAATACACGGTCCAAAAATAGCCAAAAGTCCAACTGCACCTGGCCAGTCCGTTAGTGATACCGCTAAACTACTTGGTGTACATCGTAGTACGTTACATAGGGATATTAATGCTGTAAAGCAACCTCCGTTCGTGCCAACCTCTCCTCAAAATTTAACGCGTGATGAGTGGACTGCTTATGTGAAGTCTGGAGGTAAAACTGATAAACCAAACCCTTTGTTGCATGATGCAACAAAGCAACAATGGTCCACTAATTTACGAACCGTATTTATACGCATCGCACAACAATTAGTTATAAGGGCGCAAGCTGATGCACCGCCTGAAGAATTACGCGAATTGCTGAAGCTGCTTAGTGCTAATATAGAAAGGTCTTGAATCAGCCTTAAAATGCAAAAGCAGTGAAAAAAGGGCTTGACAAACGGATTAAAGTGTGTTATAATCTCTGTATGATTGGAGGTGGGAACGAAAACTTAATTTCTGAAAGGGCTGCACGAACTTATCTCATTTAACGTATCACACGAAAGGTAATCAATGAAATCCGAGCAAATTAGCGTAAAGACACAGGGCAAGCCAGAGATAGAATTCTCCTACGATTTCTCTGAGACGCTTCCAGAAGCGGTGAAAACGTACGGTGAGGATGACGTACATGAACTCTTCAAGCGTGCACTTACAATTGCTGCTCAAGCAAATGCACGCAAGATGCTAGCAGCTGGCCTAACACCTGAGCGTATTCAGATAGAAATGAGCAACTGGAAGCCCGGCGTTTCTGTGCGTTTGACTTCTTCTATTAAGACAGTTGATCCGATGAAAGTTATTAGTGAGAACTTCGATGATTGGACTCCTGAACGCCAGGAAGAAATCCTACGGCTTATTCAGGAGCGATTCGCAAAGCGTGGCGAGCCAGCAGCTGCTGCTCCAGTTGAGAATGGAACTCCTGAGCCTACAGCAGAAGAGATTGCCGCGATCACTGAAGGAGTAAATGGTGATACTCAAGAGTCAACGACGCAGACTGTTGAAGCTGCTGCCTCAACTGAGACTCCAGCGCATGACTATAATCCTGCAGAAGGACGCGGACGGCGTAATCGCTAGCAACATAATTGCTGCGGTTAAACTTTAACCAAAGTGATCTGCCGGATGCTCAATGGTCCGGCAGTCACACTTAGGAAGATATTTTGTCTAGATTACTGTATATTGCTGGTCCATACTCTTCTGCCGACAGTAAACAGAAGCGTTCTAACATCGAAGCAGCAATAAACGCAGCTGTATGGTGTGCACGTAATGGTATATACTATTTCTGTCCTCACATGAACAGCGCGTATTTTGACGACTTGGCACCAGACGTACCTGTAGAATTCTTCTACAATATGGACTTACGTATTGCAGAGGTGTGTACTGCAGTATTTATGCTTCCTAATTGGGAACAAAGTAAAGGAGCAACTGAAGAATATCACTTTTTTGCTCGCTCAAATAAGCCCGTATTCTACTGGCCTAATGAGCAGGAACTATTACTGAAGTGGTACCACTAAGGAGAATAAATGAGTGACAACAAGAAAGTGTATATCGTGGCTAAAGGATTCCACGATTTTGCTGCAGCCGAACAACATGGCAAGCTGATATTCCTATCTGATGAGCCAGTTAACAGATCAGCTGTCAGTAATATACTGCGGCAATTCATACCTAAAATGGCAGACAGTAAGGAGGATGACTTTATCGTTATAACTGGACTATCAGTGATGTGCTCAATAGCATGCGTGATTTTCGCAATGAAACACAAACGCTTAAATTTGTTGCTGTTCGATGCTGCAAGTGACAAGTATATCAAACGAAGCGTGTTGTTGGACTCAATACTACAAGTGGAGAAAGAAGTTGACAGAGTACTACAATAATAATCAGGTTAGAATCCAGCGATTTATGCTAGTGATGCATGAGCCTGATGTAGAACAGGAATTCTTAGAGCGGATAGTAAAAACTAGCACGTGTTGGTTGATGATAGGAGGTGGATTATATCCTTCTTTTAGGAACGTACATGGCCACGTAGCATCTTGGCTAATACATTACGGTCCTATTCCGGCAGGAATGTTAGTGCTACATAAGTGCGATATATTCCACTGTATTCGGCCACAGCATTTATATCTAGGAACCAAGTCTGATAATGCGAAGGATGCTTATAGAAGAGGCCAAATGAAGCAAGAAAGAGCGCTCGATGGAAACAAGTTTGAAATGGCACGCTATGCTCACGTAGAAATCGGACTCACACAGAAGCAAGTATCACAGCTATTTAATGTAGGAGTGGCATCAGTCGGAAGAGCACTAAATAGCTCAAAGCGTGGAAGATATACTAAGAGGACTAAGAAATGAAGTTGTTAGATATTCTGCCTGAGCAGGATACTTGGAGCGTAATTGATCCGTCAAAGTTATCAGTATACATGTCATGCCCTAGAAAATTCTTCTATGAGCACGTGTTACAATGGAGAGAGGATTATACTAACAACCATCTCTGGTTTGGTTCGTGTTGGCACCTGGCAGTCGAGCACTTGTTAAATAATAACTACTCGACTGAGTCTATAGAAGAAGCGTGTGTTATGTTCTACAATTCATATCGCTTACAATTGGATAGTGAATCTGATGGTCTTTTCGTGCCAAAGGATCCACAAAATGCTATGCAAACGCTGGTCAAATATGCAGAACGATTTCGTACTGATGTTCGTGACTATAACGTACTCGGTACTGAAATTGGCGGCACAGTTCTGATTGCACCTGATTCTCCGATGTTCTTCAAGATTGACGCACTCCTGCAACGTAAGCGTGATGGAAAAGTAATTTGTTTGGACCACAAAACTTCGCAGCGTCGAATGAATAACTGGTCAGAACAGTGGTTACTAAGCACGCAGATGCTCACCTACTTACACGTTCTCTACTGTTTATTCGGTGAATCAGATGAGGTTGGAGGAATACGTGTGCGTTGCAGCTTCTTCTACAAAGCTAAGCCAAGCGAGTTTGACGAAGCAATAGTCGAGAAGAGCCTAAATCAGATGCAATCATGGCTCACAAGTCAAACTAATTGGTACGACTCACTTCAGTACGACCTGAAATTTCTACTCGAATCGGAAAGCACTGAAAGTGCAGCTATGCGCTCATTTCCTATGAATGAAAAAGCATGCTTTAATTACGGTAGGAAATGTGCGTACTTTGACTTCTGTAATGCGTGGAGTAATCCATTAACTAGGTGTGAGCAAGTACCAATGGGCTTCAAGCATGAAGTTTGGGACCCACGTACGGATTCGGGTGCTAAACAATTTATTGACTTAACCAAGGAGCAAGTAGAAAAATGAGTGAACCTATATGCCCTAATTGCAATGGTACTGGTAAAGAAGACGTAGTTATTATTATAGCAGGCAAGAAGCACGACAAATGCTCGCTGTGTGATGGCAGTGGCATAGCAACGGATGATGAAGTAGGTGAATTTACACAGTACTTACAGGAGGAATAAATGCCACTTGATGCACGTATCGAAGCTGAGCGTTTACGTAACTTATATAAGGAAGACCCAAAGCAAAGCTCGTTCAATTTATTACTGATGGGAGAAACTGGAACGGGGAAAACTTTTATTGCACGTACAGCTCGTAAGCCTGTTCACATAGATAGCTTTGATCCTGGTGGAACACTGTGCTTGCGTGAGTGGATTATGAAAGGCGATATAGTAGCTGATACTCAGTACGAGAATGAAGATCCTAAATCACCAAAGATGTTCTCTGAGTGGTGTAAGAACTTTGAAGCACGAGAGAAGGATAAGTACTTCGAGAGCTTCGGCACATACATGCTGGATTCAAGTACGCTATTCGCTGAAGCAATTATGAACTCTATTCTAAAGGCTGCTAACTTAACAGGGCAGGCACCAAGATTTACTCATGATTACGTGCCACAAAAGGTACTGATTCACAATTGGTTCAAACGTATACTTGCATTGCCATGTGATGTAATTGTCACGGGTCATATTGAGCCAATTAAAGACGACGTATTGGGCAGTGTTGAATGGCGCTTCATGACCACCGGCAAAGGTGCAACTATTATTCCTCTGCTATTCACTGAGAAGTGGATTGCTCACACTAAACTATCAGCTAGTGGTGTTGAGTATCAGATACTCACTCAAAGAACAGGCAAATATGTGGCTAGTAGTAGTATTGCTGCAGGCAAGCTGGATACATTTGAAGTACCAGATATTAAGAAGATTTTAGCTAAGTGTGGATGGCCAACTACTGATAAACCCAGCTTGTTTGGTAGCAAGTAATGAAACTACGTGAAGTTAGACGTGCGATAATGGAAAGGGATTTAACACACAAGCAGGAATTGTTGCTAGGAGCAGCCGCTCTTTTAGCGGCGTTCATATTCATGCTATGGATAGGAGTATAGGTGGATCACGACGAGCACTTAAGGATTCATGATGAGCTGTTTAAGGATCTAGCATCATTGAATACTAGAATGGTAGTAGCTATAGAACGAATCGACAAATCATTAGAAATAGTTATACAGCTGTTACAAGAACGGAGAAATAACGACAGCAGCAATGGAGTTTAGTATGGAGCTTGCAGAAGAAACCTATAAACTAACGCGGCAATTATACCGTGATGCAATGCGGCTAGTAAATGGTGCGACAGACGATAGCACTAAGAATATAGCCCTTGTTAGAAAGGAGCATTTATTAAGATTACGCGATACGCTACAAGAGCTAAGAAGGACTAGAAAATGATTGAGGAATTAGTAATGGCACGAAAGAATAGAAGTGCACATCCAACTGACGCTGATTTTCGTGGCGATCAGCAACAGGAACCTAAACTCATGAGAGGTCCGCAAGAGGATGAAGAAACTAAACCAAGTGTAATTAACAGGAGCGGCAAAATGCCTATTATTGATTTCACTGAATATGATCTCGACAATCTGCCAGAGCTGAAGATACTTCCTGCTGGCACTGAAGCAAAGCTACGCATACTCGAAGTAAGTATAAAGCCTGACAAGAACAGCGATAATATGCTGCAAATTCGGCTCGACGTTTCTGATGAGCCGTTGGTTAAAGAAGTATACTGGCAGTGCCATCTGCCTACTAGGAACATGACTGAAAAGCGAGTAATCATGCTCAAGAGATTTCTCTCTGAATTCTGTGAGGCATTCGAGATAGACAAAACAGCAAGCAACGATACGAGTGAGTGGTTAGGACGTGAAGGATGGGCAATACTAGGAGTACGAAGCGACCAAAAGTACGGTGATAGTAACGAGGTAAATAGGTTCCTAAAGCAACAGTAATTTGCATATTCCTCCTGGTGACTTAATTATATCACTACAGGTCACTAGTGCTGTCAAGGGACGCTTCGCTTAAACCCTTGACAGCGTGACCTTTCGTGAAAAGATGTTGGTCACCAGGGGGAAAATGCCTTTAAGGCAAGACCCGGCCCAACAGCATCGGTCTTATAAGGGCAGCACGGTGCGAGCTGCATCAGTGCCACAACCTGCTGCGGTTAAACTTTAACCACAGGAGTGAGAGCATGCTATGAATAAGCCTTATACACACAGGATAACATTTGAGGTAACTGATCAGCAATATAACAAGCTCAAGCAGCACCTGGAGCATGGCCAGCTTAAGCAAGTCTTCAGTGTAATAGTGGATGATGCAATAGTTATGCTCGATGAGTTTGGCCAATACTTTGTGCTCGCAATGCTTAGCCGCGAGGTGAGTTACAAGCGTACAGTTCAAGACTACATGAGGAGAGTGGAATGAAAGTGCTCTGGTTAGATTTTAACCAAAGGAGATTCATGCGTGCTATAATCCCAAAGCGTAATGGCCCGAGCTTGCGAGGGAAGGTGATACGGTCCAAGTACAGACTCCCACTTCCCGAGCCGACAAGACTTTTTCCGGCAGAGCCTACTCTTGCTTCCAGCAAACGAGCAGGTTGTCAAGTTGCCCCGTAGGGGTCGAACGTAGTGAGTCTTGACAAGCAGCGCAGTGCAGCATCATAATCCCTAGGCTCTGCAAGGAAATAGGATTGCGAGGATAAATGGCTTCATTAGATGACTTAAAAATAATCAGCTTATCTAACTTACCTCCTGAAGAAGGAATGAAACTGGTCCTCGAAATGCGCCTACGTCGTAGATTAGTAGAACCTAAGCCTACCCGTGAGAAACGTAAAGAGATTACTGCCGAATCCGCAATAGCTAATCTTAGTGAAAAGCAATTAGCTGATCTCTATTACACATTAATGGCTAAGCGCCAGGAGAATCTACTGTAATGCCTACAATTAATCTCGGCATTCTGCGCGTTATTCCAATGGAGCAAATTGATCTAGACTCAGATCACCGCGGTCGTCAAGACTATGGCATTATACAGGACTTAATGACCTCAATTGAAAAGTACGGATTAATACATCCGATTGCTGTGTACTCTCCGACTGGTGAGCAGCCATATAAACTTGTGGCCGGTGGTAGACGTTTCATGGCTTGCACAGCACTAAAAATGGACGAAATTAGTTGCCGTATTTATGACAAGCCTATGACTGATCTAGAACTTGCAGCTGTAGAACTATTCGAGAATCTAGACCGACTCAGTTTAAACTACAGCGAAGAAGTGAAAATGAAAGAGCGTCTACATTTAACACTTGTTCAAATTCACGGTGAGAAAGTAGCACGTAGTGCAGATGCTCCTGGGCATTCAGTTAGAGATACTGCTCGTACATTAGGAGTAAGCCATGCTACTATTCTGCAAGATATGAAACTCGCTGATGCCATGCGTGTCTTGCCTGAACTTGAACTTGATAAAGAGAAGAATAAGTCAGCGGCACTAAAGAAGCTTGCGCGTGCAGCGAGTGTGATAACGAATAAAGTTGCTGTTGCTGAAGCTCGCAGAGACGCCGTGCTATCTGGTCGTATGACAAGTCCTGATGATCCGCTTAGTGCATACATAGTAGGTGACTTCTTCGATAATTCACTTGAGCCTGCACAGTTTGGATTTATAGAGTGTGATCCACCGTATGGAATTGACTTGCAAGAGCAACGTGCTGATGGTGATACTAATCCAAGTTTGCAGCACGATTATAAGGAGATTAGTAACGTAGATTATCTAGCATTCCTAAACCGCCTAACTGATGAGTGTTATCGACTTGCTGCTGATAACAGCTATATCATCATCTGGTGTGGGCCAGAACATATTGCACGTGTTATAAGTACTATGCAACGTGCGAAGTTTGAGACGTGCAAAATTCCAGCTATATGGAAGAAGGGTAATTCACAAGGGCAAGCGCAGGGAATGTCAACTAACTTAGGTAACTCCTACGAAATGTTCGTGTACGGCAGAAAAGGAGGTGCACAAATACGTAAACAAGGTAGGAGTAATGTGTTCGACTTTGCGGGAGTACCACCTTCGCAGCGTATACATCCAACTGAGAGGCCATCGGCTTTGATGAAAGAAATACTCGACACTTTTGTTTGGCCCGGATCGAATATACTTGTACCATTCGCAGGAAGTGGAGTAACAATACGAACTGCATTTGAGCTTGGTCACAAAAGTGTTGGCTTTGACTTGAGTCCAAACTTCCATAATGCGTACATTAATAGGCTTATTCATGAGGTAAGAGCAAAATGATACGAGCACAAGCAGGCAATCATTTTATCTTTGGAATAACTGAAGAAAATGTAAGGCGTTTAAAATCTGGTGAACCTATAGCTGTGAAACTGAACGAGTTTGGATTAACGGGCCCAAATATAAGTATAGTTATTTGCTACGGAGAAACTGAGGAGAAATTAGCACTTGAATTGCAGGAATTTATTGGATCGCAGTCTAAAATAACTGATTATCGTGCGAATAGAAAGAGGTAATTATGCCGCAGCTAGTCGGACCAGACGGACTGTTGAGTAGCAAAATAGCACTTGTTGGCGAGCAGCCGGCAAAGTATGAAGTACGCTATGGTAAACCCTTCATGGGACCAGCTGGTAGAAACCTCAATGAGTGTCTCATGAATGCTAGGATTTCACGAGGCAGCTGTTATCTAACTAATGTAATTAAGGACGTTGAATTCGAACTCAAACATTACTTAGATATTAAGTCCGGTGTGAATGGACGTGCGAATATAAGCGTACTTGGTCAGCGGTATTTAGAGGTGCTGCGCGACGAACTCAACAAAACTAAAGCTAATGTTATTGTTGCTATGGGAAACACTTCATTATTTGCTCTTACGGGTCGAGTTGGAATTACTGCATGGCGTGGTAGTATACTTGAATCAACTCTCCTGCCGGGAAGGAAAGTCATCCCTACGCTACATCCTGCTATATACACTGATGAAAAAGTGCTCGCGAATCCAGCAGCGTATCTTGCGAAGTATCTCATTACACTAGACTTTAAGAAGATTCGTACAGAATCTGAATTTCCTGATATTAGATTAACTGATCGCAAATTGCGTACTCAACCTAGCTACTACGAATGTATAAGCTGGTTAGAAGAGTGCAAACAAGTAGCTGAGAATGGAGGTATAATATATTACGACATTGAATTAACACCTAAGACACAAGAGCTAAGCTGTATTAGCTTTGCAACTAACGAAATTGATGTGCTGTGCATTCCATTCGTGGATGCAAATGGTGATTATTTTAGCGCTGAACAAGAATATGAGCTGATGTTAAGCATCGAAAATCTTCTTGGCAATGATAGTTATATAAAAGGCGGGCAGAATATAGTATTCGATTCACACTTTCTGCTACGCAAGTATGGAATTCGTACGCGTAATATCAAAGCTGATACGATGATAGCTCAGCATATTCTCTATCCAGATTTTGGTGGCAAAACGTACCGAGGCAAAACACTGGAATTTATCACTGCAATGTGGACGGACATTCCTTACTATAAACGTGACGGCAAGTTGTGGCTAACTGGTGTAGGTGAATATAGCAAGGGCTGGGCCTACAACTGTCTTGATAGTATCGCATGTGCGGATGCATTTCCTAAGCAGCTAGCTGAATTGGAAGAGCGTGGTAATTACGATGCATACGAGCGTCAAATAAAATTAGTTGGACCATTAAGCTATATGATGGAGCGTGGAATCAGAATAGATCGTGAGGGTATGGATAGGGCTGCAAGAAATGCTCGATTGGAAGCTGATGAATTAACGCAACAGGCATATAGTATAATGAACACTAATGCGTTTAACTTGGCTTCACCGCAGCAAGTATGCGAGTATTTTTATACGAATCGTGGGTTAGCTCCATACTTGAGTAAGATTGGCAAGCCTACTGTAGATGAGGAAGCATTAACACGTATAGCTAACAAGGGATTTAAAGAAGCAAGTTTAATACTTGAGGTTCGCCGGCTGCAAAAGAAGGCATCAACATTTCTCAACGTCGAGAACGTAGATGATGACGGTCGTATGAGATGCTCATATAATCCAGTAGGTACACGATTTAGTAGAATATCAAGCAGTGCAAATATATTCGGAACTGGTTGTTTACTTCCTAGAGCTGAGGTATTCACAAAAAGTGGATGGATTAGACTAGATGAATTAAAAGAAGATACAGAAGTACTTCAATGGGATACTGATTGGTCGCTATCATGGTGTGTACCAAAAATACACGTAACAAAAAATAGCGGTAAGATGATACGTGCTAACTCAACGTTACACAGAAACTGTTATACGCTAGATCATAGAATACCTACAGTCTCACACCGTAATAAATTTATAGTTAAGCCTGCATACGAAGCCGTATTTACTGGTGAGTGGATGCTGCCTATAGGAGGGGAGTATAAAAGTGGAAAAATAAGCTGGCCTGCAATACGTCTATTGGCAGTAATACAAGCTGACGGCAGTATAGAAGGAAATTCTATAACCTTTCAATTTAAGAAAAAGGAAAAGATAGCACGTTTCTTAGTACTTATGGAAATATTCGGGATTCAATACAACGAACATCGTACTGCATATAATGGGTACAGAAGATTTTACTTGCCTGTAAGTGAGTGTAAGGAGTTCATAGAATTACTTAATAGGAGTGGCAGAAGCAAACTCTTTGATTCGTGGTTGCTTAGATTTGACCAGCAAAGTCTAAGTTCTTTATTGGACGAAATTTCACACTGGGATGCACATAGAAGAGGAACGAGCTTTTGGTATTTTACTGCAGTAAAACAGAATGCCGAATGGGTAGCTACACTTGCGCACTTGTGCGGCAAATCAGCAACAATAAATTGGGGTGAAAATAGAGCTCTGGAATCGTACGGAGAATTCTCAGCTAAAGGATTATACACTGTTAATATAAAGCCTAGAGTATTAGCAAAACAACAGGAGGATTATTTTAGTTTGATCAATTACGATGGACCTGTTTACTGTATAGAAACTGAGACTTCATTTTTTCTTACTCGATACGAGGATAGAATATGCGTCACAGGAAACACTAACTTGCAGAATATACCTCATGATGTGCTTAGCTACTACGTAGCAGATGCAGGATACGTTATTTATTCACTTGATATGTCGCAGATTGAAGCACGTATTGTTGCGTACGTTGGTAATATCACGCAAATGAAAGAAGTGTACGAAAACAACTTAGATATACATCGTATGACTGGGGCACTTATATTTGGAGTGCCATATGACGAAGTTAGTAATGAGCATGGATCATCTAGCTTGGGTAATGGCACTCATTCACAGAGGGATTGGTCGAAGAGAGCAAATCACGGTTTTAATTACGGTTTTGGATACAAGTCATTTAGCCTCAAGTATGAAATACCTGAACGACAAGCTAAATTTATTTACGATAGATATCACGCAGCTTATCCAGGACTTAAAGGTGGATACTGGAAATATGTAGAAGATACAATCAAGTCTACACGCACACTCACTAACTTGTATGGCAGGAAAATTACGTTTTTAGGAAAGTATGATGACAAGCTGCTCAATGAGGCTTATAGTTGTATCCCTCAAGGTACGTGCGGAGATTTAGTAAATGAACAGGGACTAAATTTCATCTACTATAATTCAGATCCACTATTCAAGCACGTTGAGTTACTTACTCAAGTACACGATTCGGTTAGTATTCAAATACCGTTGAGCTTACCACTTGCAGATCACGCACGAATTCTATTAAGTATTAAAGCTTCTCTGGAAGCTCCGTTACGGTATCGTAACGTGGAATTTGTGGTGCCAGTTGATTTAGTAGTTAACTTATGCCTAAACAAGCATTTAGGTATTGAATTGAAAGGAGACAAATTTAGTAATGATCCGTATGTATTGGAAGCATATCTACAAGATGCAATTTTAACTTTAGGAATATAACTATGGAAAATCCGAACTGGCTCAAACGCGTACCAGAACAGAAGTGTCCAACCTGCGGTCATATACTCAATGCAGTAGTTGAAGCAGGAACAGTTGCACCAGCAATGCCACAAGAAGATGACATAACTATGTGCGTTAAGTGCCGTACACCACTGCTTTTTAATAAGGATTTAAGTATGCGATTATTGAATAAGTTTGAGAAAGAAGCATTAGGTGAGCTGATTAAGGAGATGGCTAATCACATAGCTTCATTGAAAAGAGGACGTCGATGAGCAGACAATTAGGAGATTTCCTAGATGCGTATATGCTATTTACAGAAGAGACTGAACCATGCGAGCTTTATCGTAAGTGGGTAGGCATAAGCATAATTGCAGCAGCATTACAACGTAAGTGTTATTTGCACTGGGGATCGCAAACGTGGTATCCTAACTTATACATTGTGCTTACTGGACCACCAGGAGAACCACGTAAAGGTACAGCAATGGCTTCAGGTTATAGCATATTAAGACCGCTTAATTTGAAACTGTCTGCAGATAGGCTCACACCAGAGTACTTTATTAAAGAGCTGAGTTTGTGTGCTACAACAACGCAGTTTGATGCCGGTAAGTTCATGAACCACTGTAGCTTAACGGTGTTTAGTAAGGAATTAACAGTCTTCATTGGCTATAAGAATAGTCAATTCCTGGCAGATTTAACTGATCTTTATGACTGTGCAGATAACTGGTCGTATAGGACCAAAGGAGGCGGTAGTTTTGAAGTAACAGGTGCATGGCTTAATATGCTAGCTGCAACTACACCGGAACAGATTCAAGCAGCATTACCAGCTGAAGCTATAGGTGGCGGATTTGCTAGTCGTGTGCTGTTTATATATGCTGAAAAGCGAGGTAAAACTGTTCCGATTCCAATTGAGAATCAAGAGATTAAGCAGAAACTAATAGCTGATTTAGAGGAGATTTCGTTACTTGCAGGGCCATTTAGGGCTACTAATGAGTACATAGAAGTACGTACAGAATGGTACGTGAGTCAGTCACAAGATACTCAAGTAATACAAGACGCGAGATTTGCAGCGTATTACAGCAGGAAGGCAAGTACGGCAACTAAATTGAGTATGATAATGAGTGCATCTAGATCTGATGAAATGAAGCTTCGAGCTGAGGACTTTGTTCGTGCAGTAGAAGTGTTAGATGAAGCAGAAATTCCTATGATGCGTGCGCTAAGTGGAGTAGGTAGAAGTGATTACGCAGAGATATTACCTGCAGTAATGGAGGAAATATTAAAGCACAAAGAAGTAACTTTGCGATACTTGATGAATAGGTTCTCACATGACACTACACAATTTCACTTGATGAAAATGGTAGAGACATTAGAGCTTATGGGAGTTCTGGTGTATGCACCTATAACAAAAAAGGTGCATGTTAATCCGGATTTTAGTAAGAAACAACAAGGCGGACAAGAAGCAGAAGTAAACTAAGTTACGAGTTGCGGAACTCTAACGTACTAGAATTTCAACGCGTCTGTTTTTAGGCTCATCTTTTCCTGGAGAATCAATAAGCGGTGCACGTGAGCCGCGTCCTATAACACGTACAAAATCTACGTATATTCCATCATTCTCAATAGTACTTCGTGCCAGTTCAGCACGAGATAATGAAAGCTGATCATTATTAGCATAATCGCCAGTCTGGTCTGCATGTCCGGTTATCTCAATCTCAACAAATTTACGTCGTTCAATTTCAGCTTTTATTAAAGGTATCTCATGTAAGCTCTCTGGTGTAAGCGTTGTAGTACCAGTAATAAAATATAGTGTGAACAGCGTCCCTGCTTCGGGAGTCGTGGCAATTAAAGTACCATATTGCTTCTGAAACTCTTCTGGAGTAATTGTGCCAGCTTTTATATTTCCACTTGTAGACACTGATGCCGTAGAGTAAGGAATTGTTAGTATAATTTCACCCTCAATTAGAGTAAACTTATCTTTTTGGTGCGAGCAAGAACTAAGTAAAAAGAGAATGACAAACAAGTGAATTATATTGCTGTGGTTAAAATCTATCCAAAGCAAATTAATCTCTAGCACGTCTTCCACCTCTTTCTCGCCTAGTGCCTGTATCTTCACTATACCAGCCAGTGATAGAATTATACCAACCTTCTCCGCGGTTCCTGGCACGTAAAGTTTTAGCTATTTGCTGCGTGCCTGGAATACCTGCCATTTTAGCTAGTGATTCATAAGGACTTGGTGCCAGCGGAGAACCAGCTAATCCACGAGTAAAATCGCGCCCTACTTCTACTGCAGGACCTGCAATACTTTTGCCGTATCTAGAAGCACCAATAACTGGAATTGGTTCAAGTATGCCGGATGCTAAGCGCCATGCTATCTTCAAAGGATCGCTGTCATTATCCGCTATTGCAGATTTAGCATCTTTAACAAACGTTGGAAATGGAGACTGCACGTTAAGTACATTCTCAAAGAGAACATTGAATGCTGCGGTCGTACCTACAAACCTTGCCGCATTCATAGCAGTATCACCCCAAGTCATTTTAGGATCCTTTAATCCCAGCACTTCACGTTGCAGAAAGTTCCAATCGCTAATTAGGAACGTTTGGAATTGAGTGAGAGCTTTACCTGCTACACTACGCTGAATGCCAGCTAAGTCCCCAGGCATAGTAGAACCTTGGGTCTTAACCACTAAGTCATCAGCAATTCTAATTGCCTCACGATCAGTTTTACGCAACGCTTTCGTTGCATGATCGTACGCTGCATTCCAGCTCACATTAGCACTTACCATATCCATTACTTCTAAGAACTTCATACCAGCACCTGCGGCTGCACCTTGTATTTCAGTGAATCGTCCTCTAGTAATTGCACCTACTAGTTCCCGTGGCCGAAATCCAGTTAAGCTAAATTCCATACCAGAAAATGCATCTTGATAACGCCGTCCTGATAAAATTTCTGATTTATCGAGTGCTCGCTTCCAGCGTTCACCACCAGCTGCAATATCACCTATAGAACGAGTAACACCCTCTACTGTTGGAATGTATCCTAATGATTGGAAGGTATTACGCATCGTACTAATTTGCACACCGGCTGAACGCAAGTTAGCAGACAGCAGTGAATATGCTAGATTATTACCAACTACTGTAATGAAGTTCTCAACCTTCTGTGGCAACTTGTACTGATTTGTGCCAGTTGCAAGATATTCCTTCCAACTATGCAGTACATTATAAGCATTTGCGTTCTGCTCTTTTAGGGACCAGTTTACATCACGCTCAGCCCAAGGCTTGCTAGTTTGAGTAGGATCAGGCAGTTTAGTTTCGATTAGTTCATTGAGCTTCGAGATAAATGGAGCAATATGTATTTGCTTCAATGATGAGCTTGCATATCGGTCCATCAAACGAAAGGCATCAAATTCAGCTGCGTATGTACTGCCGCTTCGTAAGCGTGCATGCGGGAACGGTGTAATTGAGTGATTCGTGAATTGAGCATTGATGTCAGCTGGAGGATGACGCAGCATATCTGGCACTATTCCAAGCCGCTCCATTACAGAGAAGCTACGAGCCATAGTAAAGTAATTGTCTACCTTTATTAGCGGTTCGTGACCGGTCGCCTCACGCACTTCATTTATGCGGTTATAGAAATCCTCATATATACCGCGCATTTCATTGTACGCACGCATCTCAGCTGGATTGAGAGTAGGAACTTCTGTCTTAGCACGCTCTAGTAATCTCATACCCTCAGGCGTTGTTGAGTACGCATATGCGCCTATTCTCTCACGCGATGATGGACTGAAGTATTTGGTCATTGACTTCAAGTCTTTACGCATTGCATTGAGTGCTAAATTATACTCGTTTTGCGCGGTGCGATATGCGTAGTAAATTGGATCCTTCAGTCCCATTCGCTCCATTAAATAGATAGGAACTTCTAGTCCACGAAATGTACTTCGACCTGGGTTAGCTGCATCATAAATAGGAATAACATCACTTTCCCACAGTGGTGGACCTTGAGGAATACCTTCAGTATTTACTCTATGCTTAACTACTTGATCGCCACGTGCAATAGCATCAGGGTCAAGCGACATTCGCTGCGGTCCTACACCCTTTGGTGGTTCAGGATTAGATATACCTTCTAAGTAGCGCTCAAACATTGGTATCTGTTCTGGTGGAAGTGTACGGCGAAAGAGATCAGTAAAGCCTGAACCAATACGGCGTGCGTCAGCTTCGAGTCGCTGAGCTGCCATTCGCCGTTCTCGATTAAAGTTGAATGGTCCACGTCCACCAATAGCACCTGATTCACCAAGTAAAGTATTTACGTCCTTCAAAATGTCTATAAAATTACGGCGTTCTGATAAGTTAATTCCTTGTCGCTCAGCTTCAAGTAGTGTGCGATAATGCGGAGCAAGTTCGCTCGGTAAACTATTGCTTATATCTATACCTTTCTCTGATGAGTCAATAATTTCCTTCAATTGCTCCGGTCCTATTGGAGCAGATCTGAAATCAGCAAGTGCTGCAGCTTCATCCTTAGTAACTCCAGATGGAGTAGTAACATCACCACGATTAAGCTTAGCATCAGCAGCAACTACATCACGCGGAACCTGTTCATAATTCTTACCTTTCTTTACGTACAAATCTATGCCTAACATATCAGCCATTAATGTTGCTTCACGCTGCAATCGTTGGCCATTATACTCATGTGCATTAGCTAGAGTTGTATCTCCTATTTCTGCCTGGCGGCGTAAATTAGCAATCATTGCCTCGCCAGTCTCTCTACTCATTCGACCACGTGAAATTTGTTTCTCAATTTCTGCGAGTGTAGTTAAGGTATTTAGACCAGTAGTGTCGAGAAATAGTGCATCAGGCTTAGCACCCACAGTGTTAGTACGAACTTGAATAGCTGCACGCTCAGGAGCAATTGTGCCAGCCTCAGGAATAGCATTACCTAAACGCTCACCTAATTCAGTCATTGAACGTACTGGATAATAACTTACTGCACTACTGCGGGCAGGAGTAGGGCCCAATTCTACTCCTGCATCCGCAGCGATCCCAGCAACTGTATCTTGAGCAGTCACTGGAGATTCTTCTTTAGCTTTCACAATTTTACGTTGACGTTTAGGCTTCTCTAATACCGGAGCTGTGTCTACTATACCCGGAGCAGGAGGCAAAGTGACGGTTTCACCAGGAGCTGCTCTTGCAAGCTCAACTTGAGCCGGTAATTCAGTAGCCTTAGCTACTACTTCTCCTGTAGGCTTAACATATGATAGCTCACCTTCTGGAGTTTGTGTTAGCTGCACATCAGGCTTAGCAACTTCTGTAGTTATGCGTTTACCTTCTTCAAGTTCACGCTTCAAATTATTATAGTATTCTGCAACAGGTTGCCTAAATGCTTCACCACGCAAGCCTTGTTCACTGGCAATAGCTCGTATTTTTTCAATCTCAGTAATCATACTATCAAATCGAGAACGCGGAATGTCAATACCTGCATCTTTAAGTGCTTTGGCTACCTGCAAACTAAGCTCAGGAACGCGTGCTGTATTTTGGACGGAGCCTTTTCCGTACTGATCCCACAGCATATCTTTAAAGCTCCCACCAATAGCACCAGCTAAGTCACTAAACATTCCTCCAAAATCAAGCTCACCACGCACTGCAGAAACAGGAGTTTCAACGCCAGCTGGTATTTGAGTACTTGCTGAGGTAGCAGGCACAGATTCTGCTGATTTTGTTGCACGTACCTGTCTGAGCCTAGGTTCAACAGCTGTAATCTCTTCTGGTGAAAATCCTAATCGTTCAAGGCCTATACGTGTAGATTCATTATTACGTAATCCTTCACGTGCTATTGATTTAAGCTCGCCAAGTGCGGAAGTTTGTACGGATTTAGGTGCCTCAGGTGACATAGCGTTGTTATATAAGTGTCGTGCTGAACCGCGTCCATCAGCAGTAACTTCTCTATATCCTAAGCCATAATTACTAGCAGCATCAGAAGCTGGCTGCATACGTTCAGGTGCAGCAGCTGCTACAGATACGTCCCCTAAAGCTGGTGCTGGAGCAACTTCACGGGGTGCAGCAGCTGCTACTTCTGGCGCTCGCACGCTGTCACCAGGAGCTGCTCCTAATTGCTCTTGTCTACGACGTAATACATCAGCTAATCCTGTAACTGGTTCTTCAGCACGAGTTCGTAAGGTATCAGTTAGCTGAGTAACAGGCTCACGTAAAGTAGTTGTCAAGTCCGTGATAGGACGACGCAGAGTTTCTACTAATCGTGCACGTGCTGCATCAAGCGCAGGTCCAGCTTCTGGATAACGGTTCACAGATTCGGCAAGTCGTGTAGCTGATTCTAAAACTGGCGCTGAAAGCAATTCTCCATCAGTGCGAGCATTGCGTACTTTTGTTCGTAAATCAGATACTCGCGAACGCAGTTCTGGTGCAGCTGCACGCACACCTTTGTCTAAGCCGTAAAATAAAACTAGCTCCATTCCAAAGCTGAGCAATCTAGCTTTGTCTGGGTCCATGCCAATTTTAGTAGCTTGATCAGCAATAAAATCAGACGTTGCTTTAATTGCGTGTGGAACAGTGTTAATCAATTCCAGTGTCTTCTTTCCAGTTTCTGATTTAGGTTCATAACTCCAGCCTTTTGTTGCTTCTTCTGAACGCTTGAATATATCGCGGAAATGTGTAGGAGATTGTTCAGCTGGTGTGGCAAAGACATCAGGCATAGATGCTCGTTGAGTTGCTTGTGTAGGTTCAACAAATGGCGAGCCTGCAAATGGACCCTCACGAGCAGTACGTGCGGCATACGTGTTTAGTACGTCCGAAGCTGAAAGTGCCATACTAGCTGCACCAGTTACTAGTCCAGTTGCAGCTCCAAACATACCTTCACCAACATCGGTCAAGAATTTAGTGTGCCCACGAATTGCTTGATTTAGGTAGCCTGCACCAGTATCTGCTAATTTTGCTGCAGCAATAGGTAAATCACCTGCTTTAGATAGAGTAGTTCTGCCTGCTTGTATTGTTTCAGGAGTTTGTGACACTGGTGGAGGAAGCTGATCGCCAACAAGCTTAGTTTCGCTAGTTGCATTATAGTGATTATTTAATGCTTCTTCAAGATCGGGTTTAGCAGGCGTAGTCAAAGGAGTAAGTGGATTAAACGCTGGCTTTGGGTCAAGTATATTAAAATCGTCACCAAGCCCAAAGAGTTTATTTACGCTAATTGGTACAACTGTAGACACTTTCTATTACCTCCGTAAACAGCTTTCGCAGTCATTTCCCTACGGTGGCCTAGGGAGTTTACTCCTTACAGCAGAACCTGTCAAGACTCACTACGTTCGGCCTCCTTACAGTCGGCAACTTGACAGAACCTGCTTCCTCTCGTTCACTCGGATGTCCACCTGCGGGAAAATGCCTGGCCGCGCTGAAGTACAGGGAATCACTGACCTCGCGTTGCTCGGCACCACAGTTTTACATTGTTGCTTTGGTTAAAATGTAACCACACTAATTCTTGTGAGCAACTATTGAGTTGTTTTAGGTATACTAGTTACAGCAGTTTTCCATGGAACTGGTTGTTGAAGCTTAGGATAAAATACTTGTTCCATGTACTGCTGAACAGTCATACTACGAGCTTCAGCTTTATCATATATTTCTTGTGCAGTGTAGCTATGGCCACCTACTGTAGGCAAATCACGCTTTTTCATGCGTGGTGTACTGCCGTAAATATTTCCAGGCTCGGATTCTAGTATATACACATATGGCTTCTGGCTTGTAGCGTGGAACATATCCGCATCAGTTGCTAGCTCGCCTTCATCCTTCTCAATCTTATAGCCACCGGGCTTCTTAGCGAGAATATTCTGCTCGGCTCTAGTGGAAGCAGTAAGCGCTGTTTGTGCATCCTTACGAGCTTCACGCTTCAAGCGCTCAGCTTCTTTGTAGTTAGTAATCATTTGCTGGCGTGTTTTGGTTATGTCATCAAGTAATGCTGGACCCTTCATCTTAAATGTCTGCTCAGAATCAGGCCCAGTCTTTAGCTGCATAGTTACATACTCATCAATCTGATTCTGTAATAATTCAGCTTCTTTTGGTGCGGTTGTTGCAACGCGTGCCGCATTAGCACGTGAATATCCAGCTGCTGCAAGACTTTGCTCGATATTAGCATCAGCTTGGCGCTTCTCATAAGCAAGCATTTCTGTTCGCTGTCTGGTGAGAGCATCAGATGAACGTGCTGCCGCATCACTCTGTCGAACATTAGCACGTTGTGCCGCAACTTGTTCTGGTAGAAGTGTTCTGTTACTTAGTGTTTGCTGCTGGCGTTCAGCAGTCAATGCTCTGTTCGCATCAATTTCAGCTAGTCGTCTTTGTGCTATATGCGGCTGCTCAGCACGTAGCGAGTCTGCCTGTGCGCGATTCAATTCGCCTGTTGCTTGACGGTATGCAATCTGCGATTCTACATCAGCACCTTGAATTATGCTAGATACTGATTGCTGGCGTAGATTCTCAGCTTGATTCTCTACTTGTAATGTTGTAGCTATTTGTTCTGGAGTAAGCCCAGCAAGTGAACCACCACCAGCTGGGCTCATAAGAAAGGGATTATGCTCCTTATATCAAAAGGTCTAGAAGGAGTAGGAGTAGACTGAGTAACAGGAGTAGTCTGCACGGGCTCTCTTTGAGCAGTGACAGTAGTTCCTTCTAAAGTAAGTGGATTTGCACTTGTTCCTTGATCAAGTAATTCCGCACCCGCTGGGCTAACAGCAGGAGAAGGAGTATTAACATTGCTCGTACTTGTTTGTAGCTGTTGTGGTGCAGCTTTTGATGGAGTAGTTTGTTGGGCAGGCCCTGGTAAATCAGCATCAATTCGTACGCTGCCGTCACTGTTAGCTTTAACTCCCGTAACACCTTGCTCACCTTTAGGAGTAAGCAAGTTGCCTTGAGGATTAGCCATATTCTCTAGTGTATAAAGCAGTACACGCTGCTGGTGCTTGCGTGCTTCTTCTTGTGTTTGAGCACGATTAGCTGCAATCTGTGACTGATTATATGCAGTTGTAGCACCTCCTAAAGCACCACCAACTCCCTGAGGATCTAATTTCATACCTATACCAGCGAGTAGATTTTGATTCTCAGGCTTCTTTAGCCAGTCACTCATACTACCGAACATGCCAGTTGTTGCCATTGCTTAATCTCCAATGCTGCGGTTAGAATTTAACCAAAGTAATTATTGCAAGTATCCACCAACGCCTCCTAACACAGCACCTGCAACCGCACCTATTGCCGTGCCGTAGCCAGGAAACGCACTACCTACCGCCGCGCCAGTTGCAGCACCTGAAAGTGCTCCTGAAAGTGCGCTTACTGCTTGCGATGGTCTTTTAGTGCTCGGTGCAGTACCACCGCTAATGCTGGCCATTAAATTAGCTGCTTTCTGGAATAGATCAATTTCCCAGCTGGATGCATGCTCAGCTATCTTTAAGTTTTCATCTGATTCTTCTTTTCGTGCAAGTACTATAAAAGCATTTCCTTTTACTGAACCATCAATTAGTCCACGTTGCATCTCAAGCTTAGTGGTAATAAGCCGCGACATTTCACCAGCTGAAACTATTGCGTTCTTCCATCGGTTAATCTTAAAGTTTCCATCTATCTCATTCTTTTGCAGCTTGAATCGCATGTTCTGATCACTAGCAGTAAGTTTGAGTTTTACTGTATTGTCCTGAAAATTCAGCTTGAATTTCGTGTTCTGTTCACTGGCAGTAATTACCAGTTGTGTATTACGCTCACCAGCCGAAAGCTTAAATCGCGTAGTCTGTTCACTGGCAGCAAGTTTGAATCTAGCATTTTGGTCACTGGCAGTAGTTTTGAGTTGCACTTCCTGATTACTGTGAGCAATTTTTAGCTGTACAGTCTCACTTGTATTTGCTACTTTGAATCTGGAGTTCTGTTCGCTGGCAGAAACTTTATACACGCGTGTTTCTTCACGTACAGCAAGATTCTCTTGTGCATTCAGCTGATTTGCCTGACGTATGAATTCAGCATTTGCATTAAGTTCTGCAACTTGCAGCTGTGTATTCTGTCCGCTGGCGGCTACAAGTAATTGTGTATTCAGCTGGTCTTGAGCAAGTAAATACTTAGCACGTTGTTCTGCTGCATATCGTGCGACATCTCTATCGTACATGCCATAAAGTATGGCTTCACCTATTACAAATGCACTTGTAGTAATAGCATTAATATTAAGCATTCCTGCCTTATAGCGCGGCAGCACTTCATTCTCTAAATTGTCAAGTAGTGCTGCAGCGTACGCTGCAATATCAGCTGCAAGTGCAGTTTCATCGACATCTATTGTATCGGCAGTAATAGCAGGAGCTGTTATACTACTTGCAACATACGTGTATGCAACAGCCGCTACATCAGCTACTGCTGTACTTAGTGCAGTAGTATCTAATGTAACTGTGTCAGCAGTAACGGTGTCAGCAGTTGCAGCATCAGCCGTAACAGTAGTTGCAGTGACACTATCTAATGTAACGGTGTCCAATGCCGCTGATTCTAGCGGTGATGTGTCTAAAGTAAGTAATACAAGTGCAGCTGCAAATGCTGTTTGAAAGCTCGTGATTCCATCAAAAGCATTAATTGTTGCACTAACTGTAGATAGTAAGTTTTCTACTAGAGACACTTGATCCTGTGGATCATACGCATTCTCGCCGTCAAACGGACTATTTTCATTAGCACTATTTATTGCGTCTGCAAATGAGCGCGTAATTACAGAACCGCCAGCATGATTTAGAAGATTCTTATGAAACTCTTCTAAATAAGCTGGATAACTTACTTGGCCACTG
>Ga0208685_1000073_pt1 | contig 45370 bp, 35 predicted proteins | sample EasRivMeERMLT890_FD_187533 | JGI IMG/M metagenome (GOLD analysis project Ga0208685, IMG submission 187533) | Soil microbial communities from meander-bound floodplain in the East River, Colorado, USA - East River MetaG ERMLT890 (SPAdes) (version 2) | ecosystem: Environmental > Terrestrial > Soil...
CGGGGCCGGTTCGCGAACGGATTTATCGAGGGCGGGCATCACGTGCTCAGCGAACAGCTCGAGCGAGCGAAGAACCTTCTCCTGCGGGATCTGCTCGGCGGTGTTGATGATGAACACCATGCGGTCCACGCCGATGTCCTCCCACATCTTGAGGTTCTTGATCACCGTCTCCGGGCTGCCGATGCCCATGCCCTCCCGGATGACGCCGCCACCGCCGGGCGCCTTTTCGCCTCCAGCGGGAGCGCGGAGGCCGAAGAGGAGGCCCGGCGTCTTGTAGGCCGGCGTCGGGTACACGGTGCTGATACCGATGAGGTGGGCGGCGAGGTGGGCGAACGTGTAAGCGAGCTTCGTGCCGTAGGCCTGCGCCTCCTCGTCGGTCTCGTCTACGTAGAGGAAGGTGACACCGTTGACCTGCTCGTTGACGAACTCGCCGATCGGGTCGCAGTCCTTGATGACGCGGCGGTAGTCCTTGACGCGCGATTCGTACTCGCCGGGGCTGCCGATGGAGACACCGAGGCAGCCGATGCCGCGCTCGGCGGCCTGGATGGCAGTCTCGGGGCTGGAAACGGCGACCCACATCGGCGGGTGCGGCTTCTGGTACGGCCTGGGGATCACGGGCCGCTCCGGCATCGAGAAGTACTTGCCCTGGTGCGAGAAACGCTCGCCCGTCCACATCTTCGGAATGGCGCGCACGGCCTCGTCCCACATCTCCTTGGTGTCGTCGGGTTCGCAGCGGAAGCCGCCGAGTTCCGTCCAGGTGGCGGAGCGGCCGGTGCCGAACTCCAGCCTGCCCTTGGAGATTATGTCGAGCGCCGCCGCACGCTCGGCGCAACGGATGGGGTGGTTGAACGGCGGGAGGACCATCATGACGCCGTGCCCGAGCCGGATTCGCTCGGTACGCGCAGCGGCGGCGGAGAGGAAGACCTCTGGAGCGGAACAGTGGGAGTACTCCTCCAGGAAATGGTGTTCGACGGCCCATGACTGGTCGAAGCCAAGCTTGTCCGCGAGTACCACCTGCTCGAGGGCGTTGTGGTAGACCTCGGACTCGGACTCAGGGCGCCACGGCTTACCGACGGACAGTTCGTGGAAAATGCCGAACTTCATGTCACGGCCATATTAGCAGCGCGAGCGAACGCGGCCGTTACTTGAAGACGCCGCGAGCGGTGTAGTCCGCGATCTCCTCGGCGGACATGCCGAGCAGCTCGCCGTACACGTAGTCGTTGTCCTGGCCGATGGTCGGGGCGGCGCGCCAGACTTCGGCCTTCGTGTCCGAGAAGTGGTACGGCATTCCGGCGTGACGGCGGACGCCGACCTCCGGGTGCTCCTTCTCGACCCAAAAGTCCCCAACGGCAGCGATCTGGGGGTTCTCCAGCACTTCCTTGTTCATCAGCGTCGTGTACGCAGCGACTCCTGCCGCCTGTAGCTTCTCGGTAATCTCGTCCGGGTCGGCCTGCAACGTCCACTCCATGATTGCCATCTCGAGGTCATCCTCGTTCGCTTTGCGGTCGGAAAGGGTCTTGAAACGGGCGTCGTCCGCGAGGTCGTCACGTCCCATAGCACTGGCCAGGGCGCGCCATTCGTCGTCGGAACCGCAGGCGATGGAGACCCAGCGGTCTTCACCGGCGCACATGAAGACACCGTGGGGTGACATGTGGGGGACGCGGCTGCCATCCCGGGTCGGCGCCTCGCCGTTCATCACCTGGTGCATGAAGGCGTCGCCGATGACGTTCATGCTGGATTCCCACTGCGACATGTCGATGTACTGGCCCTCTCCGGTCTCGTCGCGGTGGTAGAGAGCAGCAAGGACTGCGAAGGCGGCGTGCAGGCCAGCGTTGGGGTCGCCGTAGGACATACCGACGTGCATGGGGCCTTCCCCGGCATATCCCGTGAGCGAGGAGAGGCCTGAGAGCGGCACCTGGGCGGGGCCGTAGGAGACAAAGGCGCTGTCAGGGCCGACCTGGCCGTAGCCGGACATGCTGATCATGACGAGGTCGGGCTTGACCTGCTTCAGGTTCTCGTAGCCGAGGCCGAGCTTGTCGATGATGCCGCCCGCGAAGTTCTCGACGGCGACATCGCTCATCGCGACGATCCTCTTGGCGATCTCCTTGCCCTCGGGGTTCTGCAGATCGAGGGTGATGCTGCGCTTGCCCTGGCTGTACTGGTTGAAGTAACCGGAGCGGTTGGGCCCGGGCTGTCCGTCGGGCCAGGGCGGGAACATGCGGAGGGTGCAAACTCGCCCGGTCGTCTCCATGCGGATGACCTCGGCGCCCATGTGGGCAAGCTGCATCGTGCACATGGGGCCGGCCCAGACCCACGAGAAGTCGGCGACGCGGATGCCTTGGAGCGGGCCGGCCATCAGGCGAGTACCTCGTCGTTGTGTTGGCCGAGCGTGGGCGCGGGGCGGCGAATCGCCCACGGCGTGGCGCCCATCTTGAACGGCGCCCCAGCTTGTTTGAGCTTGCCCGCCACGGGATGCGCTACCTCGACGAAGAATCCGCGGGCATTGAGGTGATCCGACTTGAGGAGGTCGCCGAGGGTAGAGGCAGGTGCAAATGGTACGCGGCGGGCCTGGGCAGCGCGATAGAGGTCATCTGTGTTCCACTGGCTCACCCACTCCTCCATGAACGGGCGGAGCGCGTCCCAGTTAGAGGCGCGGACGAAGCGGTTGGCGGCCACCTCCCACTCTGTCCATTCCGGCCTCTCCATCACCTCGACCAGCGCCTGCCACTGGTGCTCTTCGATACAGAGGGCGAAGATCCAGCCGCCGTCCTTGCACTGGAACATATCGACGGGCTGGATCGGCCGCTGGCCCCACCGGACCGTCGGCACGCCCATGTACGTGTAGTTCGCCAGCGTCATTTCGAGGATGGAGGCGATGCACTGCTGGACGGATACTTCGACGTGCTGGCCCTTACCGCGGCGCCGCCGTGCGAAGAGAGCTCCCATGGTTGCCAGGGCGGCGTTTACCCCGCCCTGGTAGGCCGCCTGGAACCCATAAGGCTTCAGCGGCGGCATATCCGTCCTGCCCGGCCAGCCGTTCAGCCAGGTCCAGCCACCGGCGCTGAGTAACGTCAGGTCGTAGCCCTTCCAGTCCCGCTGGGGACCAGTGCTGCCGAAGGGGAAGATCGAGGTCATGACGAGGTTCGTGTTGGAGGACGAGAAACGCGCATAGTCCAGACGAAGGTCTTCCGCTTCAGAAGGCGGGAAGTCGTGGACGAAGACGTCCGCGTTCGCGATGAGCTTGTCCAACGCACTCGCTCCGTCGGCCGCGGCCAGGTCAAGTGTGACGCCGCGCTTGTTAGTGTTGAGGTAGAGGAAGGTGCCGCTGGCGTCGGGGTTCGGCGTGCCTCCGGGGTATGGGCCGAGATGGCGTGCAGGGTCGCCCTCGGGCGGCTCGACTTTGACCACGTCAGCGCCGAGGTCGGCGAGGAGCTTCGCGGCATAGGCGGCGGCGCCGGTGCGGCCGCACTCGACAACAGACAGCCCTTCCAGGGCACCCCTCGCCATGATTGCCGCTAATCATAGGTGAGGCTATCGCGTCAGTTCAACGAGCCGGTGCCGATATACTGGCCGCGTCATGCCCATCGACCTGGAATCCTTGCGCTCGGCGTTCGAAGAAACCTATTCGCGTCGCCCCGAGATCGTCTCCACCGCCCCTGGGCGCGTCAACCTCATCGGCGAACACACGGACTACAACGAGGGGTTGGTTCTGCCCTGTGCGATCGATAGATATGTCTGCGCCGCGGCGGCGGTGCGCGACGACGGCTTGATCCGCGCGAAGTCGCTCGACTACGACCAGTGCGACGAGTTCCGCGTGGATAGCGTACGCCGTTTCCCGGGGAGCCGGGGCTGGCGGGATTATGTGCGCGGCGTCGCCTGGGCGCTGCAGGACGAGCAGCTGGCCGTGCGGGGCGCCGATCTGGTGATCGCGGGCGATCTTCCGCAGGGCGCGGGGCTGTCGTCGTCGGCGGCGCTGGAGGTGGCGGTAGCGGGCGCGCTATCGCGGGTATCGGCCATCGAGATCGACCGGAAGCGGCTTGCCCTGATCTGCCAGAAGGCGGAGCACCGGTTTGTCGGGGTGAACTGCGGGATCATGGACCAGTTCGCGTCGGCGCTCGGCATCGAGGGCCATGCGCTGCTGATCGATTGCCGCGAATTGTCGGTAGAACCGGTCGCGCTGCCGAAAGGCATCAGCATCGTGATCCTCGATTCAAAGGTAGAACGCAAGCTGAGCGACACTGCGTACAACCGGCGGCGCGAGGAGTGCGATGAGGCGGCGTCGGCGCTGGGCGTGGGCTCACTGCGCGCCGCGACGCCGGAGTCGCTGGAGATCGCGAAGATGGACCCGGTGCTGGTGCGGCGGGCGCGGCATGTGATCACGGAGAACGGCCGCGTTACCGCGATGGCAGTCGCGCTCGGAGTCGGTGACCAGGCTGCGATCGGCGTGCTGATGACGGAATCGCATAAGAGCCTGCGCGACGACTTCGAGGTATCCACGCCGCAGCTTGACGCCCTGGTCGAAATTGCCGCCCGGATGCCTGGAGTGATCGGAGCGCGGATGACGGGCGCTGGGTTCGGCGGGTGCACCGTGAACCTGGTCGAGCGGGATGCAGTGGCTGGCTTTGCCGAGGCGGTGGTCGCGGATTACGAGGGCGCGACGGGGCTTCGGGCCGACGTGCACGTGTGCCGCGCTTCGGATGGATTGCGGGTGACCGATGCCTGAGGTGCGCGTCGAGGTGACAGACGACGAGATCCTCCTGATCAACGACCTCGTGACCGTCGAAGTGCGGCTCAACAGGGGTACATACGCCATCCGCTCATCGGGCCAGGAGGTCGTGGATGCCGCAGTCACCGTCGTCACCGCCGACGGTAGCATCTTCTCGACGCGCGGCGAGGACCTGGAGTTTGTCGGCACGAAGGATGCAACACGCGGCAAGGGGCTTACGGCGTTTTTCTCGCGGGAGACAGCCGAGACCGAGCCCGAGGTGCATCTGCTGATCACGCTTTGCGAAAACGAGTCCTATATCGGAGTCCGAGCCGAGGTGCAGAACCTCGCGGTCGCGCCGCTGCGGGTGCGGGAGCTGAGACCGCTAGACGGTGGTGTGTGGTCAGGCAAAGGCCCCGGTCTACGCTTCTACAAGCACGGCTGGCAGAGCTGGTCGCCAACGATCGTGCTGGACTGCGACGGCGAGGACATCGCCAGCCCTCCGCCCGTGGTCGGACCGGGGACGCAGCCACCGGCGGCGCCAGCGCGATTTGTGTCGGACGGGGTCGCGGCGGTCGTCGACCCGGCTACCTACCAGGGTGTCGTCTGCGGGTTCGTCTCTGCGGCGGACCAGTTCTCACACGTGATCTTCGACCGTTCTACAGGCTCCCTTACGGCGATCTCGCACGCCGACGAGATCGAGGTGCGTCACCGAGATGTTCTCTCCTCGGAGGAGCTCTACGTCGAGTTAGCGAACGAGCCTGTGCAGTCGCTCCTGCGATTCGGCGAGACCCTGGGTACCGAGATGGACGCCCTTGTCCCGGAAGAAGTGTCGAGCGGCTGGTGCAGCTGGTACTACTACTGGCAGGGGATCAGCGAGGCGGAGTTCATCGCCAACCTGGACCACATCGCCGCCAATCGCGACGAGTTGCCGTTCGATTACGTGCAGCTCGATGACGGCTACCAGGCGGAGATCGGAGACTGGTTGATCCCGAACGAGAAGTTCCCACACGGGATGAAGTGGCTCGCTGACCAGGTGCACGAGCGCCGATTCAAGGCTGGGATCTGGCTGGCGCCGTTCATTGCCGGGGAGAGGTCGGCTCTTTACGCCGAGCACCCGGAATGGTTCGTGCAGTCGCCCGAGGGCGGGCCAGCGCTGGCGATCCAGAACTGGGGGCAGTCGTGCTACGCGCTGGACCTGGCGAACCCGGAGGTGATCGAGCACATCCGGTCGGTGTTCCGCACTATCTGCATCGACTGGGGCTATGACTACGTGAAGATCGACTTCATCTATGGGGGCGCGATCGACGGAATCCGCCACGACCCGAACGTGACCCGGGCGCAGGTCTACCGTCGCGGACTCGAAGCGATCCGGGAGGTGGTGGGGAGCCGCTTCATCCTGGCATGTGGCAACCCGCAGGCGGCGAGCGTCGGGTTGGTGGACGGCGCGCGCGTAGGGCCTGACGTCGCGCCCTATTGGCATCCCTTCAACCGCAGGCAACCCGACTTCATCCACAGCGACCCGGCGGCGATCAACAGCATACGCAACAGCATCAACCGCTTCTGGATGCACAACCGACTATGGGCCAACGACCCGGACTGCCTGCTCGTCCGCGACACCGACATCGCACTGTCCGGCGACGAGGTGCGGACGCTGGCGACGGTGATCGCGATGACGGGCGGGATGGTGCTGAGCAGCGACAATCTGCCGAAGCTCAGCCGGGAGCGACAGCGCATAATCTCGCAGATGTTGCCTCCGCACGGCGTATCCGCCATGCCGCTGGACATGTTCCACGCCGGGGACGTTCCCAGGGTGTTCGTCCAGGAATGCGGCACACACTACCTGATGGCCCTGTTCAACTGGGAAGATGCCGAAGCGGTTGTAGGGACCGGGATGCCCGAGGGAGACTGGCACCTCTTCGAATTCTGGGGGCAGGAGTACGTGGGCATCGTTAATGGAGGGCTCGCCACGAAGGTTCCGGGCAGGGGCTGGTTCGAAACGAGCGTTCCCGGACGGGGCTGCCGCCTGTTCCGGGTCACGCCGGTGGCCGATCACCCGCTGGTCGTGGGGAGCACCCTTCACTTCTCGCAGGGTTTGGCCGAAATCTCATCGGAGACATGGGACGGTACTACGTTGGCGATCGTCCTCACGCCGGTGGCCTGCGCCGACGGCTCGATCTACGTGTGGAAGGACGGCGAAGTCGTCGAGGTGCCGGTCACAGGACTGCGCGAGCGACGCACAATCACCGTCTAAGCCGCGGTCACGCCGCCGAGCAAGAACACGCGGGCGGGAGCGCCGTCGGCACCCACAACCCGCAACGGCGCGCAGACCAGGAGGTATTCGCCCACCGGCACTTCCCGCAGCTCCAGCCCCTCAACGATCACGATCCCTCGCTCCAGCAGGGCCACGTGCACCGCGTGCGTCGGGGACCGAAACCGCTCGATCGACATGTAGTCGATCCCGACGAGGACGAACCCGCGCTCAGCTAGCCACGGGCCGGCGTCCTCGGCGAAGCCGATGAAGTCCGCGTGGAACTCCGCGTCGTCCCAGAAGCCGGCGTTGCGGGTCTTCGCCAGCAGGCGTGTGGTTCCCGGCGGGATGTTGGCCGCCTCAAGGTCGTTGGCGGTGATGTGTCCATCGGTGGTGAACTCGGCGACGTATGCCGGGCCGACCAGATGCTCCGTCGGCACCTGCTCGATGGTGACACCGTTGTCGAGAAAGTGGTGCGGTGCATCGATGTGCGTCCCGCAGTGGGAGCCGATGTGCAGCTCGCTGACGTTGGCGGAGTCGCCGTTGGCGATGAGGGAGTGCCACTCGAGCGTGGGGCCGGGCTCGGTGCCGGCGTAGGTGGGGACGTCGCGACGGAGTGGGACGGATACGTCGTAGATCTTCATGGACCCCATTCTAGACGGTGCTATCCTGAAGCCGATGACAGAACCGATCGCGTTGAGCGAAGGGGAGATCAAGGAACAGGTCGGGCGCCTTGACGGCTGGGAAATCCGCGACGGGCGCCTGCGCAAGCAGTTCACGTTCCGCACGTTCCTGCGCGCTATCGCCTTCGTGAACAGCCTGGCGTACGTCGCCGAGGGCGCGGGCCACCACCCCGACCTCACGATCAACTACAACAAGGTCACGGTGAGAATAATCACGCACGCGGTAGACGCGCTGACTGAGCGTGATTTCTCCCTCGCCAGGCTGATCGACGAACGGCTCTCATCGACCCTGATCATCCAGGCGGATTCGTAGACAAGAAAACGCCCGTCCGATGGCCGGATCCGCTGGGGTCTCCTGAGTTGCCTCCGAGTCCTTTCGCTTCACCGAACCGCTCGTCCGGGCAATAACCATCATCTATCTCGCCAGCGGAATTGTCAATGGCTATCGCATATATTTCTCATAACTATTCCTAAGCGCAAAACAATCGCAGCTCGCGATCGGTTGCGACGCGAGAGTGATTCCGCCCGGTGAACCCATAATCTAGAATGTGCTTGTGCGCACCACTCCCTGCCCACCCCCGATCCGTCTCGCATGATCCCCCGCTACACCCGCCCCGAGATGGGCGCCGTCTGGAGCGAGAAAAACAAGGCCGACAAGTGGCTGCAGGTTGAGATTGCGGTCTGCGAAGGGTGGGCGGAACGCGGCGTTATTTCAGCCGAAGAAATCGCGAAAATCCGCAACGCGTCGTACGACCTGGAGAAGTGGGAAGAGTACGAGCGCGAGATGCACCATGACTTCAACGCCTTCGTCCGCTCCATCGCCGACTCCCTGGGCGAAGAATCACGCTGGGTCCACTTTGGGCTAACCTCCCATGACGTCGAGGACACGGCCCTGGGGCTGCGCCTGTCGGAAGCAATCGAGCTCCTGCAGGCGGACATCGAGGCGCTCCTCGACGCTATCGGCGATCGCGCCCGTGAGCACAAGCACACCCCGATGATGGGCCGCAGCCACGGCGTCCATGCCGAACCCATCTCGTTCGGCCTGAAGCTCGCGTCGTGGTGGGACGAGATGCGGCGCAACCAGCACCGGCTGACCTCCGCCCGCGAGCAGGTCTCGGTTGGGAAGCTGTCCGGTCCGGTGGGCTCTCACGCTACCGTGCCACCGGACCTCGAGGAGGAGGTCTGCGGCCGGCTGGGGCTGCTGGTCGAGCCGATTTCCACCCAGGTCGTGCACCGAGACCGCCACGCCTACTTCATCGCCACGCTGGGTGTCATCGCCTCGAGCCTCGACCGGTTCGCGACGGAGATCCGGCACCTCCAGCGGACGGAAGTCCTCGAAGTCGAGGAGCCGTTCTCGTCTGGCCAGACAGGCTCGTCCTCGATGCCGCACAAGCGCAACCCGGAGAAGTGCGAGCGGATCTCAGGACTCGCCCGGCTGATCCGTGGCTACTCTGCCCCTGCGATGGAGAACGTGGCCCTCTGGCACGAGCGGGACATCTCGCACTCCTCCGCGGAACGTGTCATCCTCGCCGACGCCTGCATCGCCCTGGACTATATGCTGGACCTGATGGCATTCATCGTGCGCGACATGCGCGTTAATGCTGACCGGATGCGGGAGAACATGGACGAAAGCTACGGGCTCGCCTTTAGCCAGCGCGTACTGCTTGCCCTGATCGACAAGGGGATGAACCGGCAGGAGGCGTACAAAGTGGTGCAGTCGAACGCGATGAAGGCGTGGGAGGCGAGGGAGCCTTACCTCGGGTTCTTGCAAGCCGATTTGCAAGTTAGCCAACTGCTTCCCGGCGACGAACTCACGTCGCTGTTTAACACCGATTGGTATTTGCGTCACACCGACGCCAGCTTTGAAAGGCTAGGGCTATGAGCACGGCTGTACTCAGCGAATCCACCTTCGAACTGCCGCTCCTCTCGAGGGGCAAGGTCCGCGACATCTACGATCTTGGCGAGAACCTGCTAATCGTCGCCACGGACCGCCTCTCCGCCTTCGATGTCGTCCTTCCGACCGGGATCCCGGACAAGGGCGCGGTGCTCACGCAGATGTCGGCTTTCTGGTTCGAGAAGACCGGGGACATTGTGCCCAACCACTTCATTCGCGTCGTCGAGGACACCCGCGTTCCCGAGGTGCCGGTTGAACTGCCGCGCGAGGCGATCGGGCGGTCAATGGTCGTAAAGAAGGCGCAGCGGCTCGACGTGGAGTGCGTAGTCCGGGGGTACATCACAGGCTCCGGGTGGTCGGACTACCAGAAGACAGGGTCAATCTGCGGGATCAAGCTAATGGAGGGGTTGGAGGAGAGCCAGGAGTTACCGGATCCCATCTTCACGCCGACAACAAAGGCGGATGAGGGGCACGACATGCCGATCACCTACCGTGAGGTCAAGGACCTCATTGGTGAGCAGGCGGCCAATGCCGCCCGCGTCCGGAGCCTCGCACTGTACCGCTTTGGCAGGGAGTTTGCCATCGAGAAAGGGCTCATCATCGCCGACACGAAATTTGAATTTGGCTGGCTCGACGATGAAGTAATCCTGATCGATGAGGCGCTGACGCCGGATTCGAGCCGTTTTTGGCCCGCTGACCAGTTCCGCGTGGGGGGCGGCCAGCCCAGTTTTGACAAGCAGTTTGTCCGCGACTATCTGAACGACATCGGCTGGGACAAGAATCCACCGGGACCGGAACTGCCACCTGAAGTCGTTGAGAAGACGTCCGAAAAATACCGGGAGGCATTCGAGCGAATTACAGACCGCGCCCTGGTCCTACCCTGACATGGCGGCGCTCGCCCCGGACGTGGAGGAGTTCCTCGCGGAACCTCACGTCGCAGCCCTGTCGACCGTTCGACCCGACGGGCGTCCCCACGTTATCCCGGTCTGGTACGCCTGGGACGGGCGCGAGTTCACGGTGGCGTCGCACCGGGAGTTGCAGAAGGTGCGCAACGTGGCGAAGAAGGGCTTTGCCGCCCTCAGCATCTTCACGACGGAGTTCCCCTACAAGCAGGTGACCGTCGAGGGGTTGGCGAAGGTTGGTGGACCGCTCGACAATGTCTGGCGCGAGCGACTGGCGGTGCGCTATCTTGGCGAAGCCGGCGGGCGAGCTTACGTCCAGGACACGTTCGAGCACGACGTGGTGGCGATCAACATCCGCCCGCTCAAGTGGCACACCGAGGGCTTCGGCCTCGCAGAAGGAGAAGACGATGGTTGAGACAGTCGGAGACATGAAGCCGCTGCAGCAGCCTGACATCATGCAGCAGGCCGTGAATTACGTTACCCACCAGGCGAACAAGGGGATCGACTCACTTATCGCGCTGATGGAGCGGACCGGCGAAGACTGGAAACGGTGTCTCGAGGGCGTCAGCGACGCCCAGGCCGATTTCTCGCCCTCGGCGGGGGAGTGGACAACGCGGGAGGTCGTCACCCACTTCCTGCAATCGACGGGCTCCGTCAACGACCAGGTCCGCAAGATCACGGCAGGCGAGCAGGTAGGCTCGTTGGCGGCGCCGGGACCGGACGAACGCCCCGCATCGACGCTTTCTTTGGGCGAGATGCGCGCGCGGACTGTTGGAATCTTCGGCGAAATCGGCGAACTCACGCGCTCGCTGGACGGCAATCCGAACCTCGACAAGCAGTTCCCGCATCCAGCGTTCGGCCAGCTCAACGTCCTCCAGTGGATCGCCTTCCAGAGGCTCCATGGGATGGACCACATGCAGCAGATCGACAAGAACAAGGCAGCCGCGGGGTATCCCTCGGCTTGACCTATCTTGCGCGCGTCTACGTGACGCTCAAACCGACCGTCAACGACCCGCAGGGGCTCACCATCCAGGGTGCGCTGAAATCGCTCGGGTTCAACGGCGTTGAGTCGGTGCGGGCCGGGAAGTACATGGAGGTGCGGCTCGAAGCGGCAGACAAGGCAGCGGCCGAGACCGCGGCGACGGAGATGTGCAAGAAGCTCCTGGCGAACCCGGTGATCGAGGAGTTCCGGGTGGAGATGGGAGACTCCGGCTAAGCGGCCTTATAGCCCAGCTTGCCCAGCGCCTCGCCCAGGCCGGCCAACGTCTCCCGAATGTCCTCTTCCGCCACGAGGCCGAGGTGGCCGATGCGAAAGATCTTGCCGCTGAGTTTAGCCTGACCACCTGCGACTACGGTGTTGTATTCGTCCTCCATCAGGTTTCGCAATTCTCCTACATCAATGCCTTCCGGCGCCTTCACTGCCGTCACCGTGTCCGATGCGTAGCGCTCGTCCTGGCACAGTAATTCGAGGCCGAGCGCCTTGACGCCGGCACGGGTCTGGTTCGCGATGTTCCGGTGCCGCGTGATGATCGACTCCAGCCCTTCGGCCGCCATTCGCCTGAGGGCGATATCGAGGCCGAAGAACACTGACATCGTCGGCGTAAATGGCGTCTGGCCCTTCGCCTGGGAGTCGCGGTGCTTCGCGAGGTCGAAGTAAAAGCGCGGCATCGTTGCCCGGTCATGCGCCTGCCAGGCGCGCTCGCTCATCGAGACGAAGGCCAACCCCGGCGGCACCATCCAGCCCTTCTGCGAGCCGGTGGCGACGACATCCAGCCCCCAGCCGTCCATGTCCAACGGGATTGCGCCGAGGCTGCTGACCGCGTCGACAAGCAGGAGCCGGTCAACGCTGCCATTGCGGACGACTTCCGCGATCTCGGCAAGGGGGTTCGTGACTCCGGTCGAGGTCTCGTTGTGGGTGACCAGGACGGCCTTGATGTCAGGCTCTGCAGCCAGCGCCTGCTTGATGTCGTCCGGTTTCGCCGCCTGGCCCCATTCGTACGGAAGGCTCGTGACGTTGGCCCCATAGGTCTCGGCGATCGTCGCGAATCGGTCGCCAAAGGCGCCAATGCTCACGGCCAGGACCTTATCACCCGGCGAGAGCACGTTCACCACGGCTGATTCGAGGCCACCTGTGCCCGAGGCGGACACGATCATCACGTCCTGGCGTGTCAGGAAGAAGTCCTTCAGCCCCTCGGCGATGCGCTGGATGATCCCGGCAAACTCGCGGCCGCGGTGGTTCACCATCGGCCGTCCCACTGCCTCCAGGATGTCGGCGGGCACAGGGGTCGGACCGGGGATGCGAAGGTTGATCTCGCGCTGCTTCTGCTGAGTCATGACTGCGGCCTCGTTCTGCTGGGTGGGGGGTTCACCTACCAGATTACAGTGGGCGGCAAGACGAGTCGAGAGGCGTCAGGCGCGCCTGCGCCGCCACCACAGCGCTGCGATTATCGCCATAGCGACGGCAACTCCTGCCAGGACCAGACCGACTCCACCCGGATTCGTCTCAAGCCAGCCGCCGGTCGAGGGGAGAGCGCCGGGACCCGGAGTGGCCATGGGTGTTGATGGTTGAGGGGAGGCCGTGGCCGGGACTGTCGTCGATGGCTGAGCCGTGGGAGTCGGCTCTGGTGTGGGCGTCGCTTCCTGGGCAGGTGGCGCCAGGACCAGTCCGGCCGTGACGGTCCCACCGGCTGCGATCGGCAACCCCTGTGCCTCCGTCGCCCCGAAGTAGTAGAGCAACGCTGAGTCGTTCAGTCCGCCGGGAGAAGTCACATCGGAGCCGTCCGGCGCGAAATCGAAAGCGCTCTCGAACGCGCGGTTCCAGTGCGCCAGCACGACAGAGTCCGGAGTGGATGCCGCAGTGATCACCAGGGCCTCGGGGGGCACGCTCAACTCCGCAGTTGGAGGCTCGATAGTCGCCTCTACAGATCCCCCGCCTGCGCCGCCAATGGTTGGCGCCGGGCCGTCATCGCTGACCGTCGCGATATCCAGCAAGAACCTGACTCCGGCGACGATCGGGAACGTGTTGCGGTTCGTAACGCTGGCCGCGATGTTGAACTCCCCGCTGTCAGCGACGCTGACAGCGACGGTCAGTTCCAGTGACTCCGCCGATGGAGACGAGACTGGAATGTCGTAGACGGTCCGGTAGCCGCCTGTTATTGATGACACAGTCGCATACTGGTCCAGGCCAACGACAGGGTTGTTGGAGGCAGGAGCGGCACTGGTCTGCACATAGTCAGTGCCCGTCGTATACGAGCGCACGCTGATGAACGAAGAGAATGCGTCGTCAGATCCTCGCAAGGAGAGCACTTCGATTCCTTCATTGAGCGGATGCGCTGGCCCAGTCATCGCACCGAACACGCCACGTCCGTCTGCGCCGGCCTGATCCTCGACGATCACCTCGAAAACATCCGTTCCCGCGGGAGGCGTATCGGCGCGGGCAGTGAGGGGCACCAGGAGAACCCCGACGATGAGCGGCATCAAGAAGGCCCGAGAGTTCATGTGCTGCAGATTACTACGGGCGGTCTCGTATCCGTAGTTTTGCGGGGTATTGCAGTAAGATTTCTCGCACGATGGTGTCCAGGAGCGCGCCGCCAAAACGAAGTCTTCGGCCATACCTTCCTGCGACCCTGCTGGAATCTGCCTCGAACCACGAGTCGCCCGAGTGGTGGGAGTGGCTGTACGGCTCGATGATGCACTGCGATATCTCCGGGTTCACCGCGATGTCGGAGAGGCTGGCCGGGCTTGGCAAAGAGGGCGCGGAGCTGATGGTGGATGTCCTCAACAAGTTCTTCGATTCCATGCTGCGAATCGCCTTGGACTACGGCGGCGTGCAAATGAAGTTCGGCGGGGACGCGATGCTCCTCTATTTCGGGGGCGACCGACACGCCGCGCGCGCCGCTGCCTGCGGGATCGAGATGCAGGCAGCAATGACCCCTTACAGGCAGTTTCTGACCGGCGGTCAGGAGCACGGGCTGGCGATGAGAGCTGGAATCGCCAGCGGTAAATTCTTTTCGGCCTCGGCGGGTGAAACGGGCGGACTTATGCACTACGTCCTGGCCGGGCTTGACGTGTCGCGGTCTGTCCTGATCGAGGAGGAGACCGGGCTCGGCGAGGTCTGCGGAGACGCTGCTACTGCAAAAGCCCTGGAACCCGCAGCAGTGACGAAGGTTGGCAAGGATCTCTGGCGAATCGGAAATGCTGGGGCGGGGCGCGCCCCGCCACCGAACATCCGGGCCAGTAACCAGCTCCTGGGCCGATACCTCGCGACACCGATTAAGGAAGGCCAGACGACGGGACCCGGCGAGCACCGCCGTGTCACGACAGTGTTCATCAATGTACTAGGCCTCGAGGAGCTGGCCGCTGCCGATCGCGAAGGCGACGCCCTGAGTGCCTGCTCCACGCTTGTCGAAACGATGACTGCCACGCTCAACCGCCACGGCGGCTACTTCCTTGGAAGCGACGTGTCTGGTGAAGGAATCAAATTCATCGGTCTATTCGGGGCTCCCATTGCATCAGTCGGCCAGGAGGCCGCGGCAATGAGGTTCGCGCTGGACTTCCGTGAGCGCCTCAAGGATTCGGGTGCCCCACTCACGATTAAGACCGGGATCAACACCGGCTACGTCTTTGCGGGCGAAGTGGGTTGGCGCCATCGCCGCGAGTACACCGTGATCGGCGACGATGTGAACCTGGCAGCCAGGCTGATGTCGGCAGCGAAGGTGGGCGAGATCCTGGTGTCGCGGGCAACAGCCGCGGCGGAGGCATCCTCGTTCGAGCTGCGAAATGTTCGACCGGTTGCCGTAAAGGGCAAGAGCCAACCCGTCAAGATCTGCAGACTCCTTCGCCAGAAGCAAGTCCAGCCGTCCATCGCTCCTCTTCCGCTCGTGGGACGCGAGCGGGAGATGGCGAGACTGATCCGTGCCCTGCGGTCATCTCAGCGTGGAGCGTTCCATCATGTCCATATCAGCGGCGAGCCGGGGATCGGCAAGTCCAGGCTCGTGGAGGAGTTTGCGGAACGCGCATCGAAACTCGGCGAGAAGGTCATCCGCCTGACCTTCCAGTCCTACGAATCGGGCACCCCGTTCGCGGCCTGGCGCTCTATGCTCGGCTCGCGCGACGACGCCAGCGCCGAGGCGGCACTCCGTGCAATCGAAGAGATAGGCGAGAGCGACGACCCTCGGGCGCGTCGCGAAGCAACGATCTCAGCGCTAGCCACGTTCATCGAAGCGCAGGCGCCCTGTCTCGTCCTCATAGAGGACGAATACCACGCAGATGAGTCCTCACTCGGAGTCATTGATAGGTTGATTTCGATGCGCCTCCCGGGGCTTGTTATCTGCGTCACCTCGCGTTTGCCGTCGGCCGTTCCGGCACGACCGCACGTGACGATCGAGCTTCAACCCCTCGGACCCGATTCGTCCGAGCAGATTATCCAGGAGATGGCAGCCAGCGCGCACAGTCGGGTCGATATTCGGGCGATCGCCGAGCGAGCGCGCGGGAATCCGCTATTTCTGGTGGAGATGATGAAGGCACCAGACCTCGCGGGTTCCGTCCCGGATACGCTCAACGACGTCGTGACAGCCCGAATCGACGCATTGCGCCCCGACGAGCGGCAGGCACTCCGCGTGATGGCGGTCGCCGGTGATCCATTCACCCCTGCCTTCGTGGAGCAGCTTGCGCGCCCGACCATCGGGGACCGCACGACCGCGATCCTCCCGACCCTCGTACGACGGGGGTTCATGGCCATGGATGGAGAGGGTCCAACTCACCGCTTCACCCATTCGATCCTCGGCGAAGTGGCCTATGAGAGCGCGTCATTCGCGTTCAGGCGGCGCATACACTTCCGAGCTGGCAAAATCATCGAAAATGAGCACGCGGGCGACGAAGGTGCAGTCGCCGAAATATTGCTTCATCACTTTGAACGCGCCGGAAACAGCGGCAAGACAGTAAGGTACGCATCGCTCGCGGGTGATCGCTCCGCAAGCGTGTTCGCCAACACCGAGGCGCTTGGATTCTATGAGCGGGGTTTAACGGCCGTTAGCCAGCGAGAACGTCCTGCAGATACGAGCGTCCTGCTGGAGCGCAAAGCTGATGTCCTGGAGTCCTCCGGGCGCCACAGCGACGCGGTGGCAGCTCTTGATGATTCGCTCCAGGCCTTTGTGGCGGCCCCCCGGGCACGCCCCAGATACGTAGTTGGCGGACTCAGCCTGAGCAACAGGGAGCCGCTCCTGTGTCAGAAGCTCGCCGTAGCCACTGAACACACCTCGGACTACGACGCAGCCCTGCAGTGGCTCGATCGGGCACGCTCAACGCTCTCGCCGCGTGATGCCAGGTTGCGGGCAAAGGTCTACGCCACCACCTGCGCCGTGCTCCTGCGGAAGGGCCAGTACACGGAGGCCGTGGACTGGGGTAAGAGGGCGATCCGAACCGCGCGCGGCGCGTCAGACCTTCGGCAAGTGGCGTATACACAACACATGCTGGGAACCGCACTGGCAGAGGCCGGTCACTTGCGTCAGGGTGTGCGGTTGCTGCGGCGCAGCGTCAGGGCTTACCACGAGTTGGGGGACTACCGGGGGCAGGCTTCCGCCAACAGCAACCTGGGGTCAACGTACCTTCTCCTGGGAATGTACGACGCCGCGTTGTATCACTATGAAGTCGCCCAAATCGCGGACCAGAGAACCGGTGATGACATCGATGCTGCTATCGTGCACAACAACATGGCGGAAACCCTGCTCCTCCTGGACCGTGAGGATGAGGCGGTCCACAGGCTGGAAGAGGCACTAGCGATAGCGTCGCGAGAGCCGGACCTCATCGATCTCCAGGGCTGGGCTGAGGTGACGATGGCCCGCTGCCTCAGGGCCAAGGGCGACCTGGAGGGCTCGAGTCACCATCTTTCGAGGGGGCTCAGACTCTTACGCTCAGTAGGATCGACCGGCCTCCTTACCGAAGCCCTGGTTGACTTCGCCGAGCAGGCGTTGGCCGAGAGTAACGCGCATCTCGGGATGCGCCGGGCGTCGCGGGCCCTGCGGCACGCCATCGCCCTGGACTCTCGCCTGGCTGAGGCACGAGCGAGACGGGTGATGGGGGAGTGCTTGCTGGCCCAGGGCCAGCCGGATGAAGGAGAGGCGAGACTGGTCGAGGCTTTGCACGGTAGCCGTCGCGCAAACGCCGAATACGAGGAGGCACGGGTGTCCGTTGCTCTCGGGAAGGCGTACCTCGCGTCCGGGCGACGGGGTGGGGCACGGCGGGTACTGCGGCGCGCGCATCGAACCTACGCCAGTGTGGGCGCGGCTCGCCAGGCCGACCTAGCTGCCTTACTTCTCGTGGAGGCGGGGGGTTGAAGGCGCTGCTCCTGGCGCTGGTCGCCGCGGTGCTCCTTCCCTTGTCCTCGAACACGCAGACCGTCGCCGACGATGCGGACGGTTCCACAGTACCTGGCCTGCTCCTCGTCAAATACCGCGACGGTGCGGAACCTGCGACGACGGCGAGGGGCGCGCAGTACAACGAGACCCTCGACGTCTGGCGAGTTGAGGTGCCTTTGGGTGAGACGGAGGCAGCGTTTGCAGCGCTGGAGGGCGATCCTGAAGTCGAATCGGTGCAACCCGCCTATGTCTACCGCCACGCCGCAGAGCCCGACGACCCCCTCTATCAGTCGATGCAGCACGTTCACTACCGGGCGATAAACCTGCAAGCGGCCTGGGACCCTGGCGTGTCTGCAAGCGAGGCTTTGGTGGCCGTGGTTGACGGCGGGGTTGACGTGGATCACCCGGAGCTGGGGGGGAAGATATGGAGTAACGGCGCCGAAGTTGTTGACGGGCTGGACAACGACCTGAACGGGTGCATCGACGATCTAACGGGCTGTAGCTTCCAGTCAGCGATTCCAGACGGCGATGTCGTGGACCGTGATGGTCACGGAACCTTTGCAGCGGGTCTGATCTCTGCGGAGTCTAACAACGCCGCGTTGGTAGCCGGAATTGCTCAGAACTCCCAAATTATGCCCGTGCGGGCGCTGGATCCTCAGGGAGTCGGCACGACTGAGCAGCTCGCTGGCTCCATCCTTTATGCCGCAAGGAATGGGGCTGACGTAATAAACCTGAGCCTGGCGCTTCCGCCGGTCGGCGTGGTCTGCCCAACCGATCCACTCGTCGAATCTGCGATGCAGGAGGCGGTGTCGTTGCACGGGGCGACGGTGATCGCGGCGGCAGGCAATGCTGGAGTTAGTTGCGTCAGCTACCCAGCCTCGAGCGATTACGCCATCGCCGTTGGTGGCAGCGGCCCGGCGGAGTCCACTGACGACCGCGCGTTCTTCGCCCAATGGGGTCCGCAGGTGGATGTCGCCGCGCCGGCGATGGGTTTGATCTCGACCTGTCCAGTGCCGACCCAGGTGGTGACGCCTTACTGCCCCGGCACGTCGACCGGCGTCGGGGACGGAACATCTTTCTCCACGCCCATCGTTTCGGGAGTGGCTGCGTTACTGCTGGGCGCCAATCCGGATTGGACGCCGGACGAGGTCCGTCAACGATTGAGAGATACGGCGAGAGACGCGCCTGATGAAGGGGCCATCAACTGGGACGGCGCCGGGATTGTCGATGCTGGCGCCGCCCTGGGGGCGGGTTCGGCATTTAGTTCGATGGACATGCGTGGCGACGACCTGTCGTCTCTCTCGCTGAGCGTACTAGTGGGAGACGCAAATGCCCCGGCTTGCCTGGCTCCCATGTGGGGCAGGGCATCAGTCGGTGCCCACGCTACGGCTTCTAACCTGGGCGTGGGGGAGTGCGGTGCGTACTGGCCACCCACCCCAGCGCAACCCTGGCTTCTGGTCGCTTCGTCGGCCGGCGGTAAAGCGAGCGTTGTTAACAGTTGGACCCTGTCCTCAAACGGCCTCTCGTGCCACGCGGGCGATCTCGGACTGATCGTACCCGCTGGCGGAAGCGTAACGGCGTCACTCGACTGTGCGAACACAGGCCTCGTGGACAACGACCAGCCGGAAGGGGCGCGGATCATCGATACAGAGCTTCCTCGCCAGTATCAGCAAGACGTCCGTTACGCGACGGTCATTGACGAGCCGGCTGCGACTTGCGGCCCACATGGTCACTCCATCTGGTACCGCGTGCCGGCAAATGTCGCAACCGGGGGGATGGTCGTTGACACGCTGGGGGCCACGTTCGATTCGCTCCTTGCCGTATACCGGGACAATGGCGGCGGAGCGCTTACGCAGGTGGCGTGCAACGACAGCGTCGATTATCCGCAAATCTCGCAGTCCCGTTTGGCGTTCGTTGGGGACGGTTCGGCTGACTACCTTGTGAAGGTCGCTGCCTTCGCAACGTCGATTGCGACCGTGGCCACGGTCAACTTTAGTCAGCTGGAGCGTCCAGCAAACGACGAAGTTGTGTCCCCACATCTCCTGACCATTGGCGGGGGGAAGCAGGTCCAGCCGGCACACAACGCATTGCCCGCGCCTGCGGACCCAGACTTGAGCTGCACTGGGGCCTACGGCAGCACCGTCTGGTTCAGCATCACGGCGGTGGCTGCCGGTCCGCTCATTGTCCGCACGACTGGAAGCACCTACGACACCGTGCTCGGTGTCTTCGATGGAACGGCCCAGGTGGGTTGCAACGACCAGGAGGGCCTCAACCTGGACACCTCGAAGGTGACTTGGGCCGCCGAAGCCGGGAACACGTATACGATCGTTGTGGGATCGTTCTCGTCCAGTGCGCCCGGCGTTCTGCACATCGATGCCACAGTTGGGCCCTTGATATCGAGACGGGTTGAGCGGCCAGTGTCCGCCGTCTAGAATCCTCACACAGCACACGCAGAGGGGGCACACTCTTATGGCCGGTCCGCTGGCGGGAATCAAGGTTGTTGAGATGGGACTGTGGGTGGCCGGACCATCCTGCGCAGCCATACTGGGCGATTGGGGCGCGGACGTGATCAAGATAGAGCCACCGAACGGCGATCCGTTTCGCGGGCTCTTCGCCTCGTTGATGGGGGCCGCTGCGCCCCTGAACCCTCCATTCGAACTGGACAACCGTGGAAAGCGAAGCGTCGCCCTTGACCTGGAGAAGGAGGAGGCGCGGGAGATCGCTCTCAAACTCATCGGAGAAGCGGACATCTTCGTAACGAACAATCGACCGCGAGTCCTCAAGGAGTACGGCCTGGACTTCGAGACGCTGCACGCGAAGTTCCCGGGGCTTATCTACGGCCAGGTCACCGGCTACGGCCCTGACACCGAGTCGCGCGACACTGCTGCGTACGATATCGGCGCTTTCTGGTCACAGGCCGGTGTTGCAATGTCGCTCACCGCCCCGGGTTCTGCTATCCCCCAGCAGCGCGGCGGCATGGGGGACCACATGACGGGCATGGGCCTTGCCGGGGGTGTCTGCGGGGCGTTGTATCACCGCGAACGCACGGGCGAGGGCCAGCGCGTCTCGGTACCGCTGGTCCGGATGGGCGTGTACATGATTGGCTGGGACGCGATGCTCTCCCTTCGCCTTGGCGTGCCCATCGTCACCTACGACCGCGAGCACGCTGTCAATCCTATAATCAACCAGTACCAGGCAGGCGATGGCAAGGGATTCTGGCTATTACTGCTGCAGGCGGACCGGCACTGGCCCGACCTCTGCCGCGCGATCGCGCGGGAAGACCTGATGACGGATGAGAGGTTCAAGAATCTCGATGTCCGCCGCCAGAACACACCCGAACTAGTTGCCGAACTGGACAAGATCTTCGCCGGGAAGCATCGCGACGAATGGGGAGAAGCGTTCGACGCGAACAATGTTTGGTGGGCGCCACTGAACATGGTCCACGAAGTCCTCACCGATCCAGTAGTCCGTGCCTCGGGCGCGTTCGTCGAGGTCCCAGGGCCTGACGGTCCGGTGGAGATGGTGGCGACGCCCGCTGATTTCTCGGAGACGAAGTGGGAACCGCGCGGAATTCAGCCGGAACTCGGTCAGCACACGGAGGAAGTGCTCCTGGAAATGGGCTACGACTGGGAGCTGATTATTCCAATGAAAGAGCGGGGGGTAATTCCTTAGCTGACAGCTGAAAGCTGACGGCTATCAGCTGTCGATATTCGTCGCGACCGAGCGCATCTGCGTAGCCGTCCTTCCCGCGGTCCACTCCACCAGCCGGATGGCGGCACGTGTCACTGGCACCAGGCTCTCGCGGTGGATCTTGTCCATCGTGTCCTGCGAATCGAAGAGGTAGAAGGGCGCGGTGAGGTAATTCACGATCGGGACGCCGGCGAGGTGGAAGTCGCCGCCGTCCGTGGTCGGGCGGTCGCCGAACGCGGTCGGTGGCAGGAGGAGAGAGCGCCGAAGGCCTTCACTCTCGATCACTTCGCGAACGGCAGTCTCCAACGCGGGGATGCGGCTGGTGAACCACCATCGTGACTCGGGCAGGCCGGTGGGGACGACCTTGCCGTCTACCTCCTCGCACTCATTTGCCGTGTGTTCGAGGTGGATTTCGAGCACTGTCCGGGCGAGTTCACTCTGGTGGGCAGCGATGAATGCCTTGGTGCCTGCCCCGCCGGCCATGTGGCCGGAGTTGAGGAGGAAAACGAGGCGATGCGAGCGTTCTGATTGCGGGATCTGCGACCAGTATTTAGCTTGCGCAAGGACGAGCGCGATTCCGGAGGCGTCTTCGACCGCAGAAGACCAGGGTCCATCGTGGTGAGAGCCAATGACCACGATATCCTCGTCAGTTCCGGGTAGTTCACCGACGACGTTGTGGGTCGTGATGGTCTCTCGACGGGAGTTCACGACTATTTTGGCGGTCACATTTCCAGCGTCCAGCATTTCCCGGAGAGTTTGACCGGCGCTGCCTCTGATCCACACACCGGGGGTCGGTCGCTCCACGGCATCGTATGGGACGTAGTAGTCGCAGGAGTCTCCGGGGTAATCGCTGAGGGCGCCGATGAATCCGATGGCGCCAGCGTCGATAGAAGGCTCCATCACCGACATGATGCCGCGCGCGAACGGTAGGACCTGGGCGGAATCCGAGTAGGTGTCGCCGGGGTCATAGTGCCAGGAACCGAGACCGGCAAGGATCTTATGCGGTGTGCGCATTAACGGGGCATCGAAGAGGGCGATCTTGCCCTGGACCGCGCCCGAAGCTGTGATGTCGAAGGGTGTTAGCTCCGAGACGAGTCCCGTGGTTGGCGCCGAGTGAGGCAGCGGGAAGCACTCGACTTCGATCGCTGCGGATTCGTCGCCGGTTGGCCAGACATGCAGAGACCACTGTCCTGGCTCCCAGTACGGAAGTTCGACGGGTTCCAGGCGGACGTTCTCAAGACCCAGATCGGCAAAGCGGTCGCGGGCAAACTCGATTGCCCAAATGTCAGCGGGGTAGCCTGGCCGGCGGACGCCCCGATCGAACACTTGCTGAATCCAGCCGTAGATGGTGTCCTCGGAGGGGACGAGGGCGTCGCGGGGCATATCCGGGCTATTCGTAGCGGAGCGCTTCGGCGGTCGGTACCGATGCGGCCTGGCGAGCGGGGATGATGGTCATCAGCGCAGACGCGCAGACGGTGAGTACATTGATGACCGTGATCTCGACCCACGGAATGTAGAAGGTGTTGCCTTCGCCGGGGAAGTCGTCGCCGGTGACCAGGAACCAGGCGAGCCAGAGGCCGAGGATAGTGCCGGAAGTGACGCCGAGGACGGTCACAAACGAAGACTCGATGAGGAAACTGAGCGAAACCTGGCTGCGTTTGAAACCGATCGCGCGGAGCATGCCTATCTGCTGGCGGCGCTCGACGACGGTGCGGAAGGCGATAACGCCAATGGCAGCGATGCCGACGACCAGGCCAAGGCCCATGAAGGCCTGCATCAGGTAGAGGAAGTTGCGGGAGAGGGCGTTGTTCTCGTCCGCTATTTGCTGCAGGGATTCGGACTGTGCACCCGTGGTTACAAGGGCTGACTCGATATCACGTGCAACCTGGCGGGCGTTGTCCGGGTCGTTCAGTGCGGCGTAGTGGACGGTGAGCTCGGGATCCCCAAAGGTTTCGAGGAAGCCGTCGGCACCCAGGTAAACGCCGAAGAAGTTGCTGCTGGAGCCGAAGGAGATGATGCCGATGATTTGCACGTCGCGAGTCGCCCCGGTGGTGGCATCTCGGACGGACAAAGTGACCGGATCAAAGGTCGGCTGGCTGGTGTCGATACCCTCGAGGGCAAACTCGGACGGGCCGAAGCCGGACTCGATCGTGAAGCGGTCGATTACTGCGACGTTACGATCCTCGGCGATCTCCTGCCAAACGGTTGCCGGGTCATAGCCGGTGGCAACGAGATCGAGAGGGATTTCGGAATTGATGAGGAAGTCATCGTCCAGCCCCTGTACTGGATAGTCCGTCCATTCCACGCCATCCTGCGAGACTTCGGTGGCGCTGTCGAAGCCCGCGATCAAGACGCCGCCCTCCGCCCTGATCTCTGATGCCACTTCAGCGTCCTGCGCTTCCAGCGTCGGCCTAAGGCCGTCGATGGGGTTGTTGGGGTTTTCCGTGACGACGACGTCCCAGCCTCCGCGCGACTCGTCCTTGAGGAAGAGTTTGTCGTAGTTGAGATTCATCGCCGACATGGTGGTCAGGGCAAAAACGACAAGGGAGATCATCGCGAGGGTCATACCGGTGCGGAAGCGATTCGCCATGGGGTAGGCGATTGCGGTGCGGACTGCGGGAAGGATCGATCCGAAGACGTTGCCCAGGCGCGAAATGAGGCCGAGGAAAATGTCGGCGTTGTAGATGATGACGAAGGTTGAAGCGGTGACCATTGCGACGCCGCTCAGGAAGAACATCTCAATGTTTCCATTGAGGTCGCCAAAGACACTGCTCAGGCGGTCACCCGCGGCGAGGCCCCAGAAGACGAGGATAGCCAACCCCATGACTGTATAGGTGGCGCGGGGGTTGGCACCGAAGTAGGTAAGTACAACGGCGAGGCCGCCGATGATCAATGAGATGCCGAGTGCGAAGGGAAACGCCGCGTCTGAGTTGATACCCAGGTAGAAGAAGATAAGGCCGAAGAAGATGCCGGCGGTCCAGAATCCCGGCGCCCAGATGATCGGCGCGCGGCGGTCCTGGAGGGCAGCGATCACAAGACCTATGGGCAACGGCCAACCAATTCCGAAGACCACCAACCACGTGGACATGCGCGACGGGCGGTGATCGCGGGTCAGGAGAGTGAGAACAATCGCGACAAGATACAGCGGAGAGAGGATGATCGTGTAGAAGGGCCAGGTAGGTATGGGCTGACGACGGGTGATGAGCATAGCTAGCTGGTAGAAGCCGATACCTATGAACCCGGCCGGAAATGGGAACCAGGGGGCGGGACGTTCGTCGTACCGTTCGTCGCGGCTACCTGAGAAGTTGTGGCCTCGGAGGACGTAGAGGAAGGGGCCAATGAATGTCAGCAGGGCGACGAAAGCGTTAAGGACGGAGCGGAGGTAGCCGCGCATCGTGCCGGCCTCTGGATTGAGCGGACGGGTCTCATCGGAGTCGCGGATGGCGGCCACGATGTTGAGATTGGAGATTCGCCACGAGGAGATCGCGACGGTGATGAAGGTGAGGACAGCACCCAGGCAGAACGACACGACGGCCGTCCGGAGGGTGACATGCGGCGTGAAGGTGAAGCCGAAGGTGGCAAAGATCGACGAGGCGATAGTGGTGAGAGCGAAGGCGACGAGGATGCCGATCAGTACCCCGACGAAAGCGGCGCCCAGATCGTAGGCGCCACCCTCAGAGACGAACATCTGGACGAGCTGGCCGCGTTTCATGCCGACCGCGCGGGCCATCCCCATCTCCGACTTTCGTTCGGCCGCGAGCATGACGAAGATCATGAGGATCAAAAGAATGCCCGCGCCGATGGAAAACATCCCCAGGAGGAGGAAGAAGGTGGTCATGAAGTTGCCGATTTCCTCGGCATCTTCGACGAAGTCGCGTTTCGTATCGCTGATCTCGAGGTTCAACTCGTTGGTCGCGATCAAGGATTCGATTTCCAGGGCGGCAGCGTCCACGACAGCAAGGTCCGGACGCGAATCTCCAGTAGCTGAAACGAGGATGAGGGTGACCTCATCGTGACCGAATAGCTCGTGGAGGCGATCCAGGCTGGTGACCATGCCCTGGGGTTCGGCGAGGTTGCCGCCGCCAGCAACGCCGGTGTCGCGAACGATGGCAGCGACCCGAAGATCCAGGGGTTCGTTGAAGATAAAGGTCTGTATCGGGTCGCCGACTTCAGCGCCAAGTTCGTCGGCAGCGGTCTGGTTCAGGTAGACCTCGTCATCAGCCAGATCGTCAACACTCAGCACATCTCCAGACGTGACATCGACGATGTCCGGAAAGGCTTCCATGCGGTCTGAATCGACGCCGGAGTAGGCGACCGCTGGTTCGCTAAGGCCGCTCCGGGTGTTGATGACCGGAACAGGCTCGTAGAGGATACCCAGGTAGCCATCCACGTTCTCCAACTCGGCGGCGTCGGCGGCTTCCAGGAACCGCTGGTATTCAGCGCCGGGAATCTCGTTTGTGTCTTCCCCCTCCGCCTGGATCGCGCCGGTCTCGCCATCGAGCAGGATGTCGGCGTGGCCCAGGAGATCGTAGGTCTGCTTGGTGACGCTGTAGTCCACGGTATCGCCCGTGACGAAGGCGGCCGTGATGATGACGGTGCTGAGCATGAGGCCCAGCACGATCAGCACCGTCTGCGAAACGCGCCTGGGGATGTTGCGAAGCCCCATTAAGAAGACGATGCGGTTGGTGACGGCGACGAAGAGAACGAACGCCAGGCAAATGCCCAGGAGCACGAGGAGCACGATCATGATCGTGTCCATCGACAGGCCGAATAGGGCGTCCAAGGCTAGTTGTGGCCGTCCCTTCCGGCCTCGTGGCTGACTGGCTCGTCGGCCACGATAGTTCCGTCCTGCATGCGGATGATTCGGCGCGTGCGTTGGGCGATGCCGGAGTCGTGCGTGACGAGGATGAACGTCTGTCCGTGGTCCCGGTTCAGTCGCGTCAAAAGGTCCATGATCTCGGCCGCATTGGAGCTATCGAGGTCGCCGGTGGGCTCGTCTCCCCAAACGATCGCCGGGTCGTTGACGAGGGCGCGGGCGATTGTCACCCGTTGGCGCTGTCCACCAGAAAGCTCGGCTGGTTTGTGCGTGGCCCACTCCTCGAGGTGGACGATCTCCAGCGCCTGCATAGCACGGGACCTCGCCTCCTTCGAGCCTATTCCGGAGACCAGCAGGGGTAGCTCCACGTTCTCGACCGCAGAGAGCACGGGCAGCAGGTTATAGAACTGGAAAATGAAGCCCATCCGCTTTGCGCGGTGCTCCGTCTTATCGTTGTCGGACATCTTGCTGATGTCCGTGCCCTCGATCGTCACCCTTCCGCCGTCGATGGTGTCGAGGCCGGTGAGGCAGTTGAGGAGAGTGGTCTTGCCGCAACCCGAGGGGCCCATGATGGCCACCATCTCACCGGGTTGGATACTGAGGCTCACGCCGCGGAGGGCGTTCACCTTGACCTTCCCGGTGTCGTAGGTCTTGGTGACGTCTACAGCTTCGATAATTGGGCCGTTAGCAGCGGCGGTCTGGGACGAAGAGGTGGGGTCAGTTTGGGTCGTGGTCATGATTCCTCCAGGCGGTGGGGAGCCTCGCCGGCACTGTTCGATCCTACTCTGGCGGTGTACTACGAAGTGTGACGCTAATCACAGCTTCCCAGGGTCGCCTTCCACGATAAGCCCGCGACTCGGGCAGGTAAAGACAGCGCCGTGTTGTTTACACGCTGGTTACAACGTGTGCGCGCACTTGCGCCGGGTCTTCCTTAACCATCGTGCGCCCAAACACGTCACCGAAATCCCTGGCAAGGTCGGCGGCCACCTCTCGAAACGGAGGGGTATTCGCCGAGAGCTTCTCGATGGAGGTCACTCCGCGGTCCGCAATTCCGCAGGGAACTATCCGGCCGAACCAGTCGAGGTCAACGGTCACGTTGAGCGCCAGGCCATGCGTGGTTACCCATCCACCGGCGGCACCTGCGGGCTTGCCGACGCGCACTCCGATTGCCGCGATCTTGTCCTCGCCGGTCCAGACGCCGGTGAGACCGCATTCAGTGGAGCCTTCCACTCCGTATCGGCGCAATGTGCGGATGATCGTCTCCTCCAGGGAGCGCACGTAAGTGACGACGGTCAGACCGGCCTGCCTCAGATCGATGATTGAATAGGCGATGAGTTGCCCCGGCCCGTGGAACGTTATTTCGCCACCGCGATCGGTCTCGACCAGCGGCGCCCCGAGTGCGCTCTCGGAAATACGTAAGTTCGCGCCCGGACCGCGACGGCCCGTGGTATAAACCGGCGGGTGCTCAAGGAGAAGAAGCGTGTCCGGGATTTGGCCGAGAGCGCGTTCGTGGGCGAGATCACGCTGAAGCTCCAGGGCCTCGGTGTATTCGACCAGGCCGAGGTAGGCGTAATCGCACGTTGCGATGAGCTCGCCCCTCTCCCCGCCGGATCCTGACTGCTTCAGGATGACAGGCGGGCAATCAGTCAAGGCCGGATTCCGGTGTGAAGGACTCCATGCGTTCCTTCACGTCTTTGAGGAACGCTCCCGCCTGGTGGCCGTCGAGGATGCGGTGGTCGAACGATAGGCACAGGTTGACGACCGAGCGCACCGCGATTGCGTCGTCGCCGACGACAGTGGGCTTCTTCGTGATCGCCTCCAGGCTGATGATCGCCGCCTGGCCCAGGTTAATGATCGGCTGGGAGATGATCGATCCGAAGGAGCCGGTGTTGTCGAGCGTAAACGTGCCGCCCTGGACGTCCTCCAATTGCAGTTTGTTGGAGCGAGCGCGCTCTCCGAGCGACGACATCTCCAGTGCCAGGCCGGTCACGCTAAGCCGGTCCGCGTCGTGGATGACGGGCACGACGAGGCCGCGTTCCGTAGCTGCCGCGACTCCCAGGTTGATGCGCTTCTTCAGGACGATGTGGTCGGTTCCCCAGGATGCGTTGAGGTAAGGGTGATCGCGTAACGCTCCGCAAACAGCGTGCGCGGCGAACGGGAGATACGTGAGGTCCGAGCCGTGGGTCTGCGCGAACTGCTCCTTGCGGGAATTGCGGAGGGCCACCAGGCCCGTCACGTCCGCCTCGACTACCAGCCACGCGACTGGGGCCTGCGCAGATTCGGTCATCCTCTGCGCAATCGTTTTTCTGATGCCCGTTAGCGGAACAGACTCGTCCCCACCAGCCTGATCAGGCTGCTTTGCCGGGGATGGTGCCCCCTTCACGGCCGCTCCACCGGCTCCATCGGTGGCCCCCCGTACATCCTCCTCAAGGATGCGGCCGCGCGGTCCTGTGCCGGTGACAGCGGCGAGATCGATCCCCAGTTCGGCCGCGAGCTTGCGGACGCGAGGTGTGGCACGATTCTCGCCCCCATCAGCGGACTCCCTGGGGGCCGGCGCGACAGCGGTCGCGACGGCCGGGGTGGCAGCTGGTGCTGATGAAGGGGCGGAAGTTGTCGATGCAGCGGGTGCTGCCGACTCCACCGGCGAGGGTGGCGCGATGTCCGCCGGGACTTCGCCGGGTACTTCGTCTATGGTGCAGAGGGGTGCGCCGATGGGGACCGTGTCACCCTCCCGGGCCAGCAGCTCCGTGATGGTGCCGGAGACCGGAGACGGCAGCTCGACGTTGACCTTATCGGTGTTGACCTCGACGACGGGCTCGTATTTCTGGATCTTGTCACCGGGCTGCTTGAGCCAGCGCTCGATGGTGCCCTCGGTTACGGTCTCGCCGACTTCGGGGAGGGTCAGGGTGAAGGCCATGGTGCTATCTTAGTATCCCGCCAGCTTGCGAATACCTTCCGCGATCTTGACCGGGTTGGGCAGGATGTACTCCTCGAGGATGCCGGAGTAGGGTGCGATCGGCACGTCCGGGGAGGCGACGCGACTGACCGGGCCGTCCAGATAATCGAACGCTTCCTCGGCGATGGTGGCTGCCACCTCGGCACCGAAGCCACCCGTGATGTTGTCCTCGTACACGATCAGTGCCTTGCCGGTCTTTTTCACCGACTCCAGCACGCACTCCTTGTCCCACGGGGAGACCGAACGGAGGTCGATCACCTCGACACTTGTCCCGTCCTCGGCCTGCACGGTCTCGGCGGCTTCGAGCGAGTGGTGCACCATCAACCCATAGGTGACGAGGGTGATGTTGGAACCCTCGCGCTTGATCTCGGCTTTGCCGATGGGGATGGTGTAATCGTCGTCCGGAATTTCCTGCTTCGCCATCCGGTAGGCCTTCTTGTGCTCAAGGAAGAGCACCGGGTTTGGGTCGCGGATAGCGGACTTGAGTAGCCCTTTCGCGTCGTAGGGCGAAGCGACGCAGATCACCTTCAGCCCCGGTACGTGGGCGTAGAACGCCTCGATGCTCTGGGAGTGATAAGGCCCGCCGTGGATGCCGGCGCCGTAGGGTGTGCGAATTGTGATCGGCGCGCTCCAGGCGCCGTTGGACCGGTAATGGAGGCGAGCCGCCTCCGACACGATCTGGTCGAAAGCCGGGTGGATGAAGTCGGCAAACTGGATTTCCGCGATGGGCTTAATCCCGTTAAGCGACGCGCCGATGGCAGCGCCGACGATGCAGGCCTCGGCCAGCGGCGTGTCCATGCAGCGGGCCTCGCCGAACTCGGCGGTGAAACCCTCCGTGGCCTTGAAGACCCCGCCCGCGCCGACATCTTCGCCCATGACGATGATGCTGTCGTCGCGTTTCATTTCCTCGAACATCGCGTCGCGGACCGCTTCGATCATGTTCTTCTCAGCCATTGTTCTGCTCCTTCACAAAGACCGGGCCCATGGCCTCTTCCGGTTGCGCCTGGGGTTGCTTCTCTGCCCAGTCCGTTGCTTCATCAAGATCCTTCTGCACTTGCGTGCGCATGTCCTCATCTATCTCGTCCGTCAGCACCCCTGCGTCGCGGAGTGTAGCCGCGAAGCGGGGAATCGGGTCCTTTTCCTTCCACCCATCGATCTCCTCCGCGGTGCGGTAGCGCTTGTCGTCGTCGTCGGTGCTATGGGGGACCAGGCGGTATGTCTTGGCCTCAATGAGGCTCGGCCCCTCGCCCGAGCGAGCGCGATCGACTGCCTCCTTCGCTGCGGCGTAGACCGCGAGGATGTCGTTGCCGTCCACCGTTACGCCCGGAAAACCGTAGCCGGCGGCCCGGACAGCCACGTTCTCGACTGCCATCTGGCGTTTGGATGGTACTGAGATCGCGAAGTTGTTGAACTGGCAGACGAAGACCACCGGAAGCTTATGGATCGCGGCGAAGTTCATCGACTCGTGGACATCACCCGGGCTGGAGCCACCGTCGCCAAACGTTGTGACTGCCACCTCGTCGAGACCGCGCAGTTTCGCGGCGAGCCCACAGCCGACGGCGTGCGGCACCTGGGTGGCGACAGGCGCGCCCTCGGAGACGATGCGCAGGGGCACGCTGCTGAAGTGATTCGGCATGTTCTTACCGCCGCTGTTCACGTCGTTACCGCGCGCGAAGAAGCTCGAAAGAACGTCGCCCGGCGACATGCCAAGAGCTAGGACAAACGCCGTGTCACGGTAGTACGGAAAGAGCCAGTCCTTGCCGGGAGTCATGGCCGCGGCGACGCCGACCTGGGCTCCCTCGTGACCTTCGCAGCTGTAAGTGATTGAGCCCTTACCCATTCGTTGTAGCAGTCGCTGCCTTTCGCCGACTGCTCTGCCGAGCAGCATGCGCCGGTACATCTCGAGCATCTTCTCGTTGGTTAGGCCGTGCGTATTGATCGCTTCCTCCGTAACCATCCGGCTACTTCTCCTCGACGTACACGTGTCGCAGGGCCGACTCGGGAGTCGGCATTGGCGCTGCCTCGGCCGCAGCCGTCGCTTCATCCACAGTGCGGTTCACACTCTCCTGGAGCGCGTCGATCTCCGCGGTCGTGGCGACGTCGTTGTCGAGGAGCCACTTGCGGTGCCGGAGGATTGCGTCCTTGTCGGTCGTCCATTCCGCAACCTCTTCTCGTGTCCGGTAGCGGCTATCGTCATCATCGCTCGTGTGGGGGACGAGCCTGTACGTCTTGGCCTCGATAAACGTCGGACCTTCGCCACGCCGCGCCCGCCCCACCGCTTCCTTCGCGGCACCGTAGACAGCGAGCACGTCGTTCCCATCGACGGTGACGCCGGGGAAGCCGTAGCCCGCCGCGCGGTCCGAGACGTCCTCAACACTCGACTGCTTGTCCCACTTCACCGAGATCGCGTACTTGTTGTTCTCGCAGACGAAAACGACGGCGAGCTTGTGGATTCCGGCGAAGTTCATCGCCTCGTGCACGTCCCCGACGCTCGTACCGCCGTCGCCCACGTAGGACATGGCCACCTCGTCCAACCCGCGGATCTTCGCCGCCAGCGCTACGCCAACGGCGTGCGGGAACTGCGTCGCCACCGGCGCCGAGCCGGAGACAATCCTCAGGTCAGGGTTCGAGAAGTGGGACGGCATGTTGCGGCCACCGCTCTCGATGCTGGTCCCGCGGCCCAGGTGTGCCAGCAGCAGATCCTCCGGTGTAACGCCGATAGTGAGGGCGACGCCGATATCCCGGTAGTAGGGCAAGACCCAGTCCTTGCCGGGAGTTAATGCGAAGGCCGTGCCGACTTGTGCAGCTTCGTGGCCCTCGCCGGTCACTGCGAAGGGGCCCTTGCCCATGCGGTTCAGCATCCTCTCCCGCTGACCGACGGCGCGGGCCATCGCCATGTTCGAATAAAGGGCGAGCAACTGCTCCTTGCCCAGCCCCATCGCTTCCGGTGCTTTTGCCGTGGAGACCATAGTTATGTCGCCTCCTCTTACTACCAGTAGATGCTTATCTCCGAAGAAAGTTGCGCCGCCTCGCCGAGGAGTTCGCTCATCGTCGGGTGCGGCCGGATGCTGGACCCCAGCTCCCATGTCGAGGTCTCAAGGAAGCGAGCGAGCGCCGCCTCGGAGATCATGTCCGATACGGAATCGCCGACTAACGTCGCGCCCAGGAAGTCGCCGGAGTCGGCGTCAGTGACGACCTTCGCGAATCCTTCGCTCTCGCCGTGAATCAGGGCCATCGCGTTGTACTTCAGCGAGAAGCGCGTCGACTTCGCGTTGATCCCCTGCTCTTTGGCCTGCGACCCGGCGAGACCGACGGCGGCGACCTGCGGCCGGCTGTAGGTGACGCGGGGCACGCGGTTGTAGTCCAATTTCTCGGGGTCCTTACCGGCGATTGCTTCGGCGGCGATGAACCCCTCAGCACCGGCGACGTGGGCGAGGAGCATCCCCCCGATGGCGTCGCCGATGGCATAAATCGTCGGTTCAGCTGTGCGATAGGCCTCATCGACCTGCACCCAGCCGCGATCCACCTTGACAGCGGTGTTCTCTAGTCCGAGACTCGCCGTGACAGCACGTCGCCCGACAGCGATCAGCACTTTCGCGGCCTTCACCTGCTTCTCAGCGCCTTCGTGTTCGACTGTCAGCTCCACGACGCCGTCGTAGCTGCGGGTGCGGTCAGGGAGGACCTTCGCAGAGGTCATGACGTCCACGCTCCTGGAGGCGAAGGACTTGCCGAGGACTCGCCCGGCGTCAACGTCTTCCATGGGGACGACGTTCGGCAGCATTTCGATGAGCGTCGTGGGGATGCCCACGTCCGCGAAAAACGATGCGAACTCGCAGCCGACAGCGCCGGCTCCGACGATGGCGATCGAGGCGGGCAGTTCCTCCAGCTCGAGGAGGTGGTCGCTGCTGATGATGCGGTCGCCGTCCACTTCCATCCCGGGGATGTCGCCGCACTCGGAGCCGGTCGCGATGACAATGCTGCCCGCCTTTAGGCGGCGGTCGCCGACAACGACCTCGGTTGGTGAGGCGATCGTCGCCTCGCCCCCGATGATCTCGATCTTGTGCTTCTCGACGGCGCCGCGGATTCCCTTGTGGAGGGCGTCGACGACGGAGTGCTGGTGAGCGCGCACGGCGGGGTAGTTGAGGGCCGCTTCGCCGACATCGACGCCAAACGCAGGGGCGTTACGAGTCCTGACGAGGGTCTCGGCGGAGTGGAGCCAGGCCTTGGTGGGGATGCAGCCGCGGTGGAGGCAGGTGCCACCGACTTTGTCGCGCTCGACGAGGGCGGCGGTCAATCCGAGTTGCGTGGCGCGGATCGCGGCTGTGTACCCCCCCGTACCGCCGCCGATGACAACTACGTCTAGCTCGTCCACCTACATCCCTTCGCTAATTAACTGCATCTAACACATTTATTCTACAGCGTGAAGCCGTCCCCGCGAGGACATGCACCTATAATCTGCATATATGAACTTCCGCCTTTCACCTCACGAAGAAACCCTCCGCGAAGAGGTCTGCGCATGGCTCAGGTCGGAGCTTGGCACGACACACGATTCGGAGCCGACGCCGATGCCGCCCGGGTACATGCCGGACCGGGCGTTCGAGGTGAAGCTGGGGGCGAAGGGCTGGGGCGGGATCAGCTGGCCGGTGGAGTACGGCGGCGGCGGGCGGCCGATCCGGGAGCAGTTCCTCGTGGAGAAGGAGGTCGCGCTCCATGGCGGCAACGCCAGCGACGCCCTCACCCGCTGCATCATCGCGCCGATGATCATCGCGGCGGCGAACGAAGACCAGAAGCAGCGCTACCTGCCGGGGATGGCGCGGGGCGAGATCACGGCCTGTCTCGGTTACTCCGAGCCGGGATCAGGATCGGACTTCGCGTCGCTACAGACACGGGCCGTGCGTGACGGCGACGACTACGTGATTAATGGCCGCAAGATCTGGACGAGCGGGGCGGAGTCCAGCGAGTACTGTTGGCTGGCGGCCCGGACGGACAGCGAGGGCACGAAGCACGGCGGCATCAGCGTCTTCATGGTGCCGATGGAATCGCCTGGCGTGACCGTGACGCCGATCGTCAACCTGCTGGACAAGCAGTGGTTCAACGAGGTCGTGTTCGAGGATGTGCGCGTCTCGGCGGCTGAGCGTGTCGGAGCAGAAGGCGAGGGATGGCGCGTGCTGACATCAGCACTGGGTCTGGAGCGAATCACCGTCTACCGGGAGTTCCTGCACTGGCGGACGCTTCTGGGGATGGTGCGCTGGGCAAAGGCGCACGGTAACGGGGCCGGCGCAGCACGGCAGAGGCTGGCGCAGATGCGCGTGGAGTACGAGGTCGCGGAGTTGCTGCTCTTGCAAGCGATCCAATTGCATGAGCGAGACTTCGATTACCGAGGCCAGGCGGCGATGGTGAAGCTGTTCAACACAGAGTTCGCGCAGCGGTTGTACGAGACTGGCGTGGGCCTGATGGGGCTGTACGGTTACCTGGGAGAAGACTCGCCGCTGGCCCCGGACGGCGGCGCGATGTCCCACAACTTCCTTTCGGCGGTGCAGGACACGATCGGCGCGGGGACCTCCGAGGTGCAGAGGGAGGTCATCGCGCTGCGCGGCCTGGGGTTGCCGCGCGGCTAGAGTTCCAGCGCTTCCTTCAAGTTATCCAGTGAGGATTCCATGTTGTTCTGGACCACACGGGACATCACCAGCAGTGCGCCGATCTTGCCTACGATTCCAAACGGTGGCTTGTAGTTGTAAAGCCACTCGACTTTTGTGCCACCGCCTGCTTCCGTGAAGGTCATCCGCTCCTCACCAGAGAGGTAACCAGTGAAGTCGCGGGCCCAGGTCTCTCCCGGCCTGTAGTCCGTCCAGACCGACTCCAGCTTGTTCTTCCGCGGCGTGACGCTGATTATGGTGTCGTCTTTCGTCCCGGCGCTGCGACCGTCGCCCTCGGTGACATTCACCTCAGTGACGTGAATCGTCCACTCCGGCATCTTCACAGGCTCCGCGGCGGCGAACACGTGCTCCCTGGGTGCATCGATCTCGATCCTGGCTGTCAGTCGCGGCATTCTTGTACCTCCGAGAGCGGGAATACGCCCTCAGTCGGACGGTAATATCGGCCGCGAGCGAGTGTCAAGCGACTTGTAAGCATCGTCGCAGGGGTTATAATCAGGATCGAGCGAGCGGAAGTGGCTCAGTGGTAGAGCATCGCCTTGCCAAGGCGAGGGTCGCGGGTTCGAATCCCGTCTTCCGCTCCATTTTCTTGTCCGGAATTAGGCGTTCACTGCGAGGAAGCCATCGAGCGCGTCCTGTCGCAACGCATCGTTCGACTCAAGAACCACCACGACTGCGTTTAGGTTGTACCAGACGGTGGAATCAGCCGGAATCGATCTTCCCGCCTTCGGCGTTGGGCGGTCGCCCAGGTCCCAGTCCTGGCCGATACCCTGCGCGCTTTCGTACAGCAACACCGCCACCGCCATCTCCTCACCACCGCGAGAAAGTGTGACGTTGACTGGTGTCGGGCCAAACCCCGTGATATCTCCGTTGACATCACCTGGCGTAGCCGTGATGTCCTTGCTCTCCCATCCGGCCTCCAGAGCGGCAAAGTCCAGGGGACTGCCGGAGAGCGCATCATCTGGCGCGTCCGCCGTCGCGCTTGGACTCACGCCTTCACTGGCAATCGGCGTCTCAGTCGCGCCCCCACCTCCATCACCGTCGCCGCCGTCAAGAGCATCGCTGATACTGGCCAGCGCAAGGTAGATGCCGACGGCAAAGGCAGCGACGAGGCCAACGCCGACGAGCACAGTTCCCAGTCCACGTGCGACCGCAGCGCCGGACTGTTCGCCCTTGCTGGGCGGCCGCTGGGCGTATCGAGGCACGGGCGCGACCCTGGGCGCCTTCTTCGAGTCGGCAGTGGGTTCCTCTTCCTCCCCCTCGATCGAGGCCACCTCATCCGCGATTTCGTCGGTGGTAGCGGCACCCGCGACTTCGTCGTCGATGAAGGGTTCTTCAGACATGTCATCGAGAGCCTCAGTGCTCTCTTCGTCTGGTTCCTCTGGAGGCATCGCTACGACGGAGCGACCCCTGGGTGCTACAGGCTCTGGTTCGGGCTCAGGGATGAACCCCATTTCGGCGGCGCGCACCCGGTCCGCTTCTGCCTGCGGGAACATCCCGAGGTACTCGAAAACGAGGGCGCGGAGGTGGAACGAATCGCTTTTTCCGGGATCGATTCGGATGGCGTCGTTGATTACGTCAAGGGCTTCGCGGTAGCGGCGACGGTCTATTAAACGTCGGGCGGCGGCAATTCTGGCTTCCGCGGGGGATCCCTGCAAGATTATGTCTCCGGGTTTTGGCGATTCGTTTTTTTCAAGGTAGACACTTTAAGGGTGCTACGGCAATGGCCGATTTGTGGAGAGAATCGGCAACGGAATAAGCGGTCAACGAGTCTTACATTACGAAGCTCGAATTACGGAACCTGCATTCCGGTGTCTCATTGACACCCGAAAATCTGCAGGGTTAACTATATTGTTCGGCTGCCAATCACTTCGGGGGGGAGACGATGGCACGACAACCGTCCATATCGTGGATTCGCGGCGTTGGTTCGACGCCGGTGTTCGCTGCCTTCAAAACGGAGGGGTTCGTAGTGCTGCCGACGGCGCCGTCGAATGCCGTGCGGAATGTCGCAGAGCTCCGGCCCGATGCCGTCGTTTTTGAAGAATCACCTCTGACCGGAGATGGCTTCTCGCTGTGCGAGCGCCTCTCGGTGGTGACGACCTCACCCATCCTCGTGATGTCTGAGACCCCCGACGAGGACGCGATGGTGCGAGCCTTCGCCGCCGGGGCAACAGACTACGTGGTGATGCCCCAGGGAGTGGACGTGATCGCAGCCAGGCTGAGGGCGGCGTTGCGGATGGCCGGGGTCGCAGTGCCGGATGCGGGATCCGAAACGCTAACAGTGGGCGAAATTGAACTGTTCATCAAAGACGAAACGGCAACCTTGAGAGGCAATCGGCTGTCACTAACACCAACGGAGTTCGCACTGCTGCTTGCGCTCGGCCGAGCGGGAGGCCAACCGGTGCCCCACGGCACTCTTATCGCCAGCGTGTGGGGGCCCGAGTACGTTGACTGCCGCAACTATTTGCGCCTGTACATACGGTACCTGCGCGAGAAGATCGAGGAGAACCCCGAAGAACCTGCCCTCGTAATGAACGAGTGGGGAGTCGGTTACTTCCTTAGTGACGGGGCGAAGTTAACGTCAGCCGGCAGGGGATCCACTGTGGCGAATGAAGGCCCAAAAGGTCAATAGTTGGTAAATTCTAACGAATTTCATATACAGGTTGCTGAAAAATGTGGATAATTCATGAGTAGTGTAAGCATTGAACTCGCGGCGTGCCCATTCAGGCCGCGGGCAGGGGGGAACCTGGATTGAATACGGTTCTGGTCGTTGGGGAGACGCCAGAGCACGCAAAAGCTCTGTCTGAATCTCTTGGGCTCCTGGGGATGGACGCGATTCCCTCCGCCCGGGAGTGGAAACTCGCGATCCGCAGCCTCACCAGTCAGCGCGTAGATGTTGTCGTGCTGGACGTCGACCCGGGAGCGCCCTCTCGCCAGCTCTTCGAACTGATGAAGGAACTGACCGAGGTCCCGATCGTAGCGCGTGCCTCCGATCCCAATGGTGATGAGGCCGTGTGGTATCTCGACCACGGGGCAGCCGACTACCTGCCGCGCCAGTTGACAGCACCCGTCCTCGTAGCCAAGCTTGGCTCGTTGTGCAAGACGGTCGCCGCGGTCTCGCAGAGGGAGCGGATGGTTTTCGGCGATCTGAGCATCGACCTCGAGGGCAGGTCGGTCACTCGAGGGGGCAAGGAAGTGGCGTTGACGCCGCTTGAATTCCGGCTACTGGCGACGCTCGCAGAGAACGCCGGTAAGCCGCTGAAGAGGAAGGTCTTGCTGGAGCGCGTCTGGGGCGCGGACTTCCGGGAGTGTTCCCACTACCTCCGCCTTTACATCGGTTACTTGAGGCAGAAGCTCGAGGAGAACCCGAAACGGCCGCAGGTTATCCTGACGGAATGGGGCCACGGCTACCGACTCTCCTCCAACGTCCCGGCGATGGCACCCGCTGCCGAGCGCAGCGGCGCCCTGCGGACGGCGTGAGTGCCGAGTTCCTGGTTCTTAGTTCCTAGTTCTTAGTTGGGCGCAGCATACTGACGCCCCTACGCGACGAAGTTAGAAGTTAGAAGCTGGACGATCCGGCATCGCCGGGGGGCCCGACTGGCGCGCCCACGAACATGTAACCGACGCCCGTCCATGTCTTGACGATCGAGGGCGAAGAAGGATCCGGCTCGATCTTGGCGCGAAGCCTTGAGATCCAGACCCTCAAATACTGAATTTCATCGCGATATTCGAGTCCCCAGACGTTCGTGAGCAGTTCCGAGTTGAGCATCACCTTGCCGTGATTGGAAGCGAGGATCTGGAGGAGGAGCCACTCGGTGCGCGTCAGGCTGAGCGGCTCACCCGCACGGGTCACAAGGCGCCGCTCGAGGTCAATGGCGATATCGCCCGCGAGGACGGTCTGAGCGGACTGCGGCACGCCCGCCCGCCTCAGCACCGCGCGTATGCGAGCACTCAGCTCGTCGAGGCTGAACGGCTTCACGATGTAATCGTCGGCGCCCAGGTCCAGCCCTCTGACTTTATCCCGATCGCCGTCGAGGGCCGTAACAAGGATAATCGGCGCGGCTGTCGTCTTGCGCAGCCTTCGCATCACCTCAAGACCGGTCATCTCCGGCATCATGACGTCAAGGAGAATGACATCCAGCCGCACATCTTCGGCCACGCGGAGCGCCTCTTCGCCGTTGGGAGCGGTGATGACCCGGAATCCACGCTCCTCCAGGTCCATCCGCGTCATGCGCAGGATCCCGGGTTCGTCGTCCACCGCCAGGACCAGGGGACCGGCGTGCTTCAGGCCGGAACCCATTAATCGACACCCATTAATCGACACCCATTAATCGACACCCATTAATCGACGCCCATCAGTCGACGCCGTTCCCGTACACCGGCAGACTGACTCCAACCTCCAGTCCACCACCTTCACGCGGCCGCGCCCAGACCTTGCCGGACTGAGCCTCGATGAGGCGCTTGCAGACCGTCAGACCGAGCCCGACGCCGGCAGCCTTGTTAGCGGTCGAGTCCGACCGGTAGAAACGATCGAAGATGGCTTCCACCTCACCGGGATCGATACCCGGGCCCCTATCGAGCACGGCGATCTCCAGGCTGTCCCCGCACTGCCTCGCCTGGATCTCGATTGGAGAATCCGGTGGGCTGTACTTGTCGGCATTGCTGAGAAGGTTCGCAATCACAAGCTCCAGGTAATAGGGCGACGCCGCAGCCGGCTCCAGTTGCTCGCCGGTTTCTACCGTGACGACCCGGTCCAGTTTCCGCTTCATAAAAGACGCGGCCATCTTCTCGACCACGATCCGGGTGAGCACCGGCTCGGTCGGAACTTCCTGTCCAAGTTCAAGTCTCCCGAGGGCCAGCAGGTTCTCGACCATCCTGTACATGCGGTCGCACTCCGCATCGATATCGGCGATAACACTCTTCCTGTCTTCATCGTCCAGTCGCTCGTGGCGCGTGCGAAGGATGCCGACGCCGCTCATGATCTGGGTGATTGGGCTACGCAACTCGTGCGAGAGCAACCCGAGAAACTCATCTTTCGCCGTGGCGGCGGCCCGAAGCTCCTCCTGGGCGCGCTGAGACTCCTCGAAGAGCCTCGCGTTGTCGAGGGCGACGGCAGCGCGATGGGCGAGGACGACAGCCACCGCCAGCTCCGCTTCGCCAAACCGGTTCTCGGGGTCAACCGTTGCGAAGGTCATGGCGCCGATGATCCGGCCAGCGGCGACGAGAGGAGCGGCGATGTACGACGTGAGCGAGAGCCTCTTGAGGATCTCGCGCTGCCGCTCTTCCTGGGCCAGAAGCAAGAGGTTGGGTTCGTGGAGTTCGCTGAACATTATCGGCACACCCCTGGAGAGCAGCCGCGCGAGAGGGTGCCTCGCCCCTTCGGGCACCCCGTAGTGTTCCTCGTACTCGGTGACGAGGTCATGAAGCTCCTGGTCCCGGGCGGCAATAACCGTGTCGGAAGCGACGCCGCCGCGGCCGAACGTGTAAGTGACGCAGATGTCAGCGATCTCCGGAACGGCAAGCGCCGGGATGCCGGCGAGCGTCATCTTTTGGGAGCGCAGGGATGTGGTCAAGGCGCCGCTGGCGTCGGCCAGGAACATCAGGCGCCGACGCCCCTGCTCAAGCAGCAGCCTCGCCTCTTGTTCCGCCCGCAGGAGTTCCTTCTCGCGTTCCAACATCTCTCTAACCGCCCGGTCAAATCCCCGTTACGCCGGGCGAGTTGATTCTAAGCGAAGTTAGAAGTTAGAAGTTGGCTGCGAGGGCGTGGTTGCCGAGCACCGATAGGGGCGCCGCATGCTGACGCCTCTACGCTTACTCGAGGCAAGAGATCGCGCGGGGCAACGGGCAAGGAATTTTCTGGCGCGCTAATTCGTATGTTCGTTTAATCTTGACCACGATGCCGATGAAACTCGTGGCCCTGTTCGCCCTCGCCTTCGTCGCAGGTCTGCTCCTCGTGTCCGAACGCGACACCAGCGGGGCCCAAACCGCGCCAACCGTCCAGGTAACTACCGTCTCCACGGACAACTGGCCCACGGTCGAAGCGACGGTCACCGTACTCGACGCATCAGGACGGCCCGCAACCGGCCTCAGCGCTGACGCCTTCTCCGGCGATATCGGCGGTCAGCCCCTGCGCGTCAGATCGGCAACGCCCGCCAGCGCCGACGATGTCGGGATCGCCGTTGTCGCCACGTTCGACACGAGCGGCAGCATGGTGGGGGAGCCGCTGGCGCAGGCCAAGGCCGCGGCAAAGGGCCTCGTCGCGCAGATTCGGCCGGGCGACCAGGGGGCCATCATCTCCTTCGCGAACGGCGTCACGGTCGTGCAGGGTTTTACGGGCGACCCCAACGCTCTCAACGCCGCCATCGACTCCCTGGTCGCTATCGGCGACACCGCGCTCTACGCCGGCGTCCGGGACAGCATCGCTTTCGCCGACACGGCGCCGCTGCCACGCCGCTCCATCATCATCCTCTCCGACGGAGTGGACTCCGGCGGTGTCAGCGGAGTCAGCGCCCAAGAAACCCTCGCGCTCGCCGACCAAAGCGACGCGATCATCTTCACGATCGGGCTGGGTCCGACAATCGACGAGGCGTATCTCACGGAACTGGCTGCACGGGGCCGCGGACAATACCTGCGGGCGCCGACTCCAGAGCAACTCACAGGCGTCTACCAGTCGGTGGCCTCGATCCTGCGCAACCAGTACGTCGTCGAGTTCGACGCCACTGACGTGGACGGCGCAGCCGTCGCCGGCCAGCCACTGACCGTCAACGTCAACGTCGGCGGGGTCACGGCGGGAGGAACGGCCGCGATCAGCGTCCCGGGGGGCGTCACGGCGGCGCCCACATCCGTTCCCAGTGACGCGCCCCAGGTCACCGCGGTCCCCGGCGTGCCCGAAGAGGGATCATCCAGCGGCTTCCCGGTCGCGATCGCCGCGGCGGCGGTCGCCATCGGCGTACTCCTGCTCGGCGCGCTGTTCTTCCTCATGCGCCGCAGGCGTCGTCGGGTTGCCCACCAGGCCGAGTTCGACGTGAAGCGGTTCCGGCAGGAGGACGCCGCCCCCGTAGTCCAGCAAATCTCGCGGGCGGTCGAGCCAGAGGAAGCGATGGCCTGGCTGGTCCGGCCCGACGGAATCAGGACGCCGCTGGGGATGAGTCCCGTGACGGTCGGCTACTCCGCCGACTGCACAGTGAAGCTCGACGGTGGCAGCGCGGCCTCGATGGAGCGAGTGCGGGTATGGTGGCGGGACGGAAACTTCATGCTGCACAACCTTTCGCGGGCGGGGCGAGTCAGCATCGGTGGCAGGCCCGTGACCTGGGTGGTGTTGGAGGATGGAGACGAGATAGAGATTGGGTCGCAGGTGGTGAGGTTTGTTGAGACTGAAGCGTGAGGCATCCGCCATCCGAATCCTATGCGCCGGCCACATGCGCCATGTAAAGTTATGGTAAACTAGCCTCCCGCGAAAATAGACCGCACGGGGGGAGTCCATGGTTGCTTCGCGCGAGTCCGGCCAAATAATCATACTTTCGATACTGGCGATCACGGTCATGATGGTGATTGGCGCCATCGTGATAGATCTTGGTCTCTGGCTGAGCGAGCGCCGGGGAGCGCAGACCGCCGCTGACTTCTCCGCACTCGGAGGAGCGCAAGACCTTCTAGCGGGAAGCGACGCGACCCAGAGGGGAGCCGCGTTCGACAGCGCCGTCGACATGGCCATCGCGAATTACGTTGATCCGGCCGCGATCGATGCGGCGGCAACCTCGAATTGTTCCTCTGGAAATACCTGCATCAACGTCGGCACGTCCGACTGCCATGGCGAAGGGGACGACAACATGCCCTGGGTGGAGGCCAAGATCCGCAGGCCGGGACCGGCGCTATTCACTTCGGCATTCGGCATCACAGGCGCTGACGTTGGCGCAGTCGCGCGCGCCTGCGTCGGTTCGCTTCTTAGTTCAAGCGACCTTGCGCCTTACGGGATACAGACGAATTTTTCTGACAGCACCGGACCTCCTGAAAATGGTGCCCAGTGCCACAATGGCACCGACGACGATGGTGATGGCGAGGAGGATGACGGCTGCCCGCTGTCCGACTGCATGGAGCCCGATCCCGACGACACCACCAGGACGCGGCCCGTCTACGGAGCAGTATGCGTCCTCAAGACATCCGGCCAGGGAGGTGTGGGTGGCGTTCGCGGCCAGTTAACGCTGACGGCGGGAAGCACGGGTTGCAGCGGCACGAGCGCGAACGACATGCGGCACAATTTTCACTACGGCGCCGGGACCTACTGTGAGATCGGCCAGGAGGTCAACACTGGAACCGGCACCATCAACGGCCTTCTCCAGGGTCTCGAGGACCGCCTCTCCGAAGAGGGCAAGTGTGACGAGATGTTCTCCACCACACGCCCGGACTACGACAATTTCGACGAAGTCTTCAGCATCGCGGGCGGCGCCAGCCCAGTCGTCCCCTCCAACTCTGCCGTCTTCACGCTGAACCCCTGCCATGTCACAACGGGTGTTGACGTGCCTGCCGATGGTTTTTACGCGGGCCACAGTCATACCTATGTTCCCCGCGCGGTGGACCTGATTCTCGTCGACGAGTTTGAGCCGGGCAATCAGTCGCAGACTGTCACGATCACGGGATTTGCCGCCTTTTACGTGATCGGATGTTTCCGTGACAACACTTCAGCGAGTACCAAGGCGCAGGTAGAGGCCGATCTTACAGACTTTGGATCGTTCCTCAACCGCTGCGAGCATGTTACCGGTCAATACGACGTACTTGGAATATTCGTGAAGAGCCTAAAACCCCCGGAAATGGTTGGCGACCCGGATCCTAATTCGCCCGTGTCGATCGTCCTCGTCAAGTAGCCCCAACGCGCTTTGTGGCTCGGGACACGGGAAAGGATATCCCCCGTCGAGGAGCCAGTTACTCGACGAGCTTGTAAGAGGGATCGCCTTCCACCTGGAAGTTGTCGCTGAAGGTGATCGTCGTATTGGTCGTCCCACCGGTGGTGAACTTGTCGACGATGAATTGGTAATTCGTGGAGGCGCTCCCCTGGTAGGTTACCGTGGCGCCCTTCGCGTACACCGTGCCCCAGTTCCCGTGAGCCGCGCCCCCGTGGATCCTTACACCGGCCGTGTTGTCGCGCCGCTGGAAGAAGAGGACTCCGGCGTAAGTCCCAGTCGTCGGCGCGAACAGGTCGAGGTCGGCCGTCCCGCTCATGTCGATTGACCCCTGGTCCACGTAGAAAGTCACTCCGGTGCCGGAGATATCGGCCGCGCCCGTAACCCAGAAGCCGTTGCCGCCCACTGTGTAGGTGCCGGCGCCAAAGGTCGCAGTGACGTTACCGTTGAGCCGAATCCCGCCGGTTATGTGGTAGTTGCCTGGGGAAAAGGTGTAATTCGCGCTTCCCGTGGGCCTGATCTGGCAATTATAGCGACCTGGCTGGAGGGTATGGGTTCCGTTCCCGGGGCAGCTGCGAACGGGGGTCGACGGCGGCGTGGGCACAGGCAGGCCCGCCAGTGGATCTGCCAGGTACTGGTTCGGGTGAGTGCAGCCCGGCGTGATCGTAGCGCTGCCGGTGCTGCAGCCGCCGCGGACATGATTCACGGTACTGTTTACCGTGACGCTTCCGTTTGCGTAAAAGGCGTCGCTCGCGCACGTGGAGTTCGTCCACGTCCCGCCGTTGATCACTGTGATGTTGATATTTCCGTTTGTCGAGAAGGACTGGCAGGCCGTCTGGTTCAAGGAGATGATCGCGTAGTTGCCGCCGACGCCGGCTTCGCCACAGGCAACGGCCCGGGTCCCGACGGGGAAGACGTCGAAATTGAAGACCCGGGAGAATAGAGCCGGCGACTCCGATTCCACGACGACCTCGACGCAGTCGTTATCACCAGCGTAGGGACCTTCTTCCGGGGGAATGTTCACCTCGGAGACGGCGTCTTCATCGCCGTTTGCCGCGACGTAATCCTCGGCCTCGGTTGTCGCTGCGTCTTCGCCGTCGCCATCGGCGACAGCCTGCGCGGCAGCAAGTGCAGCGGCGTCTGCCGCGGTCTGGTCGCTGCTCTTCTCCTGGTAGGCAAGCCCCCCGTCGATGGCGAAAGCCGTGATGCCGAGAAGGGCCGCAAGCATCAGTGTGAACAGCAGTAGAACCTGCCCTCGTTCCTGGATCTTGTACGAATTGTTCATAACGCTGCCTCTGCTTGTTCTGCGAACCATTTGGTCCTCCCCCATTACGTTAATAAGACGTAAGGGAGGCGGGCCCCAGTTACCGTCAAGGCGCGGACAGGGCGTAAACAGCGGGTGAATACTGGTGTCGGGTAGAAGCAGGGAGTGGAGGAGCGCCTGTTGAGGCGGAACGTCAGGCCCTACTCGTCGAGTTTCAGGCCGCCGGTGAGCGGGATATCAATGAAGGGGACGAAGTTGACCACGAGGTTGCCGGTCCCGGCGACATTAAAGGAATTCGCGATGGCC